>JGI994J12354_10002036_pt1 | contig 20175 bp, 13 predicted proteins | sample IntmicLarv3ML3BL_FD_12354 | JGI IMG/M metagenome (IMG submission 12354)
GCCCCCAATATACTGATCCACTGGCGTCCAGTAATCCACTTTTTTACGATCAAGAGGCGCGTCATGGGAATCAGGGCAGCAATAACGGAAAAAATACCACGAAGACTGCACAAACGTATCCATGGTGTCGGTTTCCCGTTTGGCGGGTGCGCCGCATTTTGGGCAGGAAACGTTAATGAAGGATTCTAGCTTGGCCAAAGGACTGCCACCCTCGCCTGTGAATTTCACATTCATGGGAAGTTGTACTGGCAGATCTTTTTCCGGAACAGGAACAACGCCGCAAATATCACAGTAAATAACAGGGATGGGATTGCCCCAATATCTCTGGCGCGAAATTCCCCAATCACGCAAACGATAAGTGACAGTTTTTTCGCCAATACCGTTTTCACGAAGAAAATCTGCTATTGCGCCTTTTGCTAATTCGTTGTCCATACCGTCAAAACAGCCGGAATTCACCAAGGTCCCAGGGCCAGTATACGCCGAGTCCATAGTAGTCGGATCCAGCTTCACGCCATCAGGCTGAATAACTACCGTCAGCGGCAGATTATATTTGCCGGCAAATTCAAAATCACGCTGATCATGAGTTGGCACCGCCATTACGGCCCCAGAACCATAGTCCATCAATACAAAGTTTGCTAAATAGATCGGCATCCGAGCTTTCGTCAGCGGATTAATACAATATGAACCGGTGAAAACGCCCTCTTTTTCGTAATCATCGGCCGTTCTTTTGCTTCGGTCTGTTTTCCTGACCTTATCAACAAAGCTCTCAACCTCTTCTTTTCTATCCGGAGTAGTCAGCTTATGCGCCAACGGATGCTCCGGAGCCAAAGACATGAAAGTTGCCCCGAAAACGGTGTCTTGCCTGGTGGTGAATACGCTTATAACGCCCTGAGCGTTTTCCAGCGGGAAATCTATTTCGCAACCATGGCTTTTGCCAATCCAGTTGCGTTGCATGATTAACACTCGCTCTGGCCAACCGGGGAGTTTATACGTGCAATCAAGCAATTCTTCAGCGTATTTTGTGATACGAAAAAACCACTGATCCAACTCTTTTTGCTGAACTGGACTGTCGCAGCGCCAGCAACAACCATCTTCAACCTGTTCGTTGGCCAGAACGGTTTCGCACGCGGGACACCAGTTGACAAAAGACGTTTTTTTATAGGCCAGATCTTTTTCCAACATCTCAAGAAAAATTTTCTGTTCCCATCGATAATATTCGAGATCACAAGTGGCAAGCTCTCTCTTCCAATCATAGGAAAGCCCCATTTTTTTAAGCTGCTCTCTCATATAATCTATGTTTTCATAGGTCCATTTAGCCGGATGAGTATTATTTCGTATCGCCGCATTTTCAGCCGGCATACCGAAAGCGTCCCAACCCATAGGATGCAGAACGTTGAATCCGCGCATCCGTTTGAAACGGCCAATAACATCGCCTATGGAATAATTACGCACATGCCCCATATGAATCTTGCCCGAAGGATATGGAAACATTTCCAACAGATAATATTTTGGTTTATCGCTTGATTCGTCAACGGCATAGGCAGAGCTCTCTTCCCAAACACCTTGCCACTTCCGCTCCACTGCCGCCGGATCATACTTCAGTTCCACAAACATTCCTTTCCACCGCTTATCTGTAACGGCCAATTAAAAATAATAACAACAGCTCCGAGGCGTCTTTCCTTTTGGCCAGCCCCGACGTTGAAAGACATTAGCGCGCCGCAGGACGCGACTCTGTCCACAAACCTCGTAATTACGTGCTAATCGCAGGTTTCAGAGGAATGGGCGAGATAAAAAATCATACTCCATGAGATTACAACAACAACCAGATTACTGGTTTTGATTATTGATGGGATAAAGTGAAAATCATCAAACTAATAGAATGCTCGGTTAATCACTTTAAGGGTTAATTAGCTTGCCCACCCGTTAAAACTGACAGAGGATCATGCGTCTATACGTAAATTACGTTCCATGACAACTCCGGCTTGGTAAAGGAATGTTTCCAAAATCTCCACTTCACGAAATGGTTTGTTTTCCGGAGTATTATCGCCATACAGAAAACCTATCAGGGTAGAATTACTGACAATGGGACCGATAAAAACTTCTGTGGGAACTTCGCCGCCAAGCTGCGTAAATATGTGCGAATCAACAGGCGTCATTGACGGTTTTAAAGTAGAAACACGCAGCGTTTTGGAGGGTTCGCTGAACATGGAATCAGAATCAAGGGAAAACGTTATAGCCAAGATCCTTTCGTGTCCGGCTTTCCCATCGCAAACGCCGTACTGTCCCACGCCGCGTACAACCCGGTCATCCACGCTAAATACGACAGCCCTACTCAAAAATTCTGAGGCAAAGCGAAGTACCGATAAAAACACGCTATTCCAGGAGTCTGGACTGCCAAGTTCTTCAAGCATACTTTTCAGAAGCGAAGCCCCGTCGGTAGTTCCATATTTAACCGAAGAAAAAGAAGATATTTCTGCGTTATTCGCATCCGATTGCGACGCTTCGTCTACCGCCTCTTCCGTTCTATCAGCCTTCTGTTCCAGAAGGCCTATTTCTTCCGTTAGCTTGTCTATAAACGGGGTAAAAAGTTCTTCCTTTGCGATATCGCTCCGTCTAGGTTTAAGAATAAACACACACTCCATGTCCAGAACTTTCATTTCTGCTTCGGAATGCTGAAAGTCCGACATTATTATCATGTTTAGCTTTTTAAAATTCCGGCGCAATAATTCTATAAGCTCAATTCCGCCCAACACGCCCGATCCGTCCATTTTGGGCATTATCAGGTCAGCCAGAATCGTCGGAGATTCTCCATCCCTGATCATGGTATCAATTTGTGCGAGAGCTTCTTCGCTTCGGGCCATGGCGCAGACATCATATCCTTTGTCGCGCATTGAGGTTTCTATTGCCTGTAATGTTGGTTTATCGTCATCGACAATGATTAGTTGTTTTTTAACGTTCTCTCTTATGTCATCAGGCGGCGTCTCGCTCTCATGCACAATATTCTCTAGTTCACTGGACAATTCAGGGGGAAGATTATCTGATTTTGCGATTTGTTGCCGTTTCATTCCTTCCATTGCAAGAAGGTGCGGATTCAGTCCCTGGTTAAGCATAAACTGTAAAGGATCAAGCCGTGTGTCGTACGCCGTGTCCACAGTATCCCGAGTCTTAAATTCAAAACTGCCATTGGTCCAGCCAAACAGCGAGAGAACAACCTCGGCAACTCGATTTTTGGCAACTTTTTCGATAGCTTCTTCGGACACGTCAAAATTTTTCACAAGAATCGGGCCTAGACGCTCGCGAAAACCTTCCGCTTGCTGCAACGCAAGAGCTTTACGAAGAACCACGGGAGTAATTACCGCGTTTTTGGCGAGCAGCTCGCCAAGGCTTTGCAAGAGCATGCTTGACGAAGCGCGAACAACCTGCCCATCGCGCAACACCACTTCCGCTTCATGTTCGCCACTTCGAAGCGTCAAAACACCTGATTTTTTGCTAAGGCTGATAACTTGCAAAACCTCGGCAAGCCCCAAATCCTCTAAATTTCCATCAAGGCTCATATCGCATCACCCCAAAAAAACAAACTATGTCTGAATATCATAATCACGCGTTGTCCGCACGTCTCAAATGACGGCTTTCCCTTAGGTTGTCTCTTCCGCGAAAGATCAGACGGAGCGGAGTTCCGTCGAAACCGAAGGCCGCGCGCAGCCTGTTTATCAGATAACGTTCGTAGGAAAAATGAATGCCGTCGGGTTGATTTGTAAAAATAACAAATGTAGGTGGCTCCACAGCCACTTGGGTCGTATAATAAAACTTGACGCGCCTGCCGCGCGCCAGAGGCGCATGGTGGCTGTCCGTCGCTTCGGTAAAAACCCGGTTTAGATCAGAAGTAGGAACGCGCCTACGATACTGCTCCATGACGTTATCGACCGATTCCATGATTTTGCCGATTCGCTGGCCGGTTTTGGCCGACACAAACACAACCGGCGCATAAGAAAGATATTTGAAATCTGTTCTGATTTTATCCATGTAATTTCCGAACGCGCTGTTGTCTTTCGTAACGGCGTCCCACTTGTTGACAACAAAAATGCAACTCTTGCCGGCTTCATGGATATAACCGGCAATACGCTCGTCCTGTTCCGTAATTCCCTCATGAGCGTCAATCACCATCAAAACAACATCCGCTCGATCAATACTGCGAAGCGCGCTAACCACGCTGAATTTTTCCAATTTTTCTGTTGTCTTCCCTTTGCGGCGGATGCCGGCAGTATCAATAAGCATATATGGTTTTTTGTGACACATGAAACGAGTATCCACTGAATCGCGGGTTGTCCCAGCCGTTGGGTTAGCAACCATTCTTTCAAATCCCAAAAGCCGGTTCACCAAAGATGATTTACCCACATTTGGACGACCTACCACGGCAATTTTAGTTATTTCCTCGGCTACTTCCGAAACGGCGCCGTCAGGTAGCGTCTCCAAGAGTTTTTCAAGCAAATCATATACGCCGCGGTTATGTTCGGCCGAGATGGTAAAAAGAGTATCTACTCCCAAAGAATAAAATTCCGCCGATTCATTTTCCAGTTTTTCGCCATCAACTTTATTTACTACAAACAGAACCGGTTTTCCTATTCGGCGCAACATTTCCGCCACTTCGGTATCAGCGGGCGTAAGTCCGGAACGGGCGTCCATCATGAAGATAATGACATCCGCCTCTTCCATAGCCAAACTTGATTGTTCGCGCATCTGACAAAGGAGGGAGTCTTCGGTGACAGGTTCAAAACCGCCGGTATCAATGAGGATAAATGGTTTGTCAAAACGGGTTATCAAGGCGTAATTTCGGTCGCGGGTGACGCCGGGGATATCATCCACAATGGCGCGACGATGGCCGAGCAAACGATTAAAAAGAGTTGATTTACCCACATTAGGGCGGCCGACTAGGGCTACGAGAGGTTTCATGCGTCTTCCTGAAATGCGTTATAAATACGTAAGTTGGCATTCCATTGAACAATAATCTTGTATTTATGATCGCTCACTTTACCCCACTCTTGCGGAGCATATCAAGATAATCATGCGCAAGAACGTAGTTTTTAATGACGATATTTTTGTAAAACTCGACGACAGCGCCCGGATTTATTCAAAAGGATATAATAAATTTACGCTGGCGCTCCGTTATACTCTAACCTCCTTTTAACAAGGTTTATCCACACCATGCGTCAACTAATCTTTTGTCCCATAAGCTTTTTCATGCGCTTATGGATTTCAATTTATCTGATCAATCTTTATGACCACCGCCGTCATATCGTCAGCATGGTTATTGCCATCCGAAAAAAGAGAAACTGCGTCAAACACGGCGGAAACGATTTCTTGTGGCGGGCAGGAAGCGCGTTTGCCTATGACATCGCAAAGACGGGAGGTTCCAAAAAAATCCTTTTCTCTATTCTCCGACTCAATTATCCCATCGGTGTAAAAAAAAAGGAGGTCTCCTTTTTCAATTTTCATTTTCTTTTCTTCAAAAAAAACATCATCTTTTATTCCCATGAGCATTCCTTCCGCATCAAGCTCTTCAAATACCCCGTCTTTTGCACGGAAAAAAAGGGGGCGACTGTGTCCGGCGTTTGAATACAAAATGAGGCGTTCTTTCAGATATAAGCGGGCATAAAACATGCTGTTCAACAATTCGGCGCGAGTTAGATCCTCGTACAATATACGGTTGACCGAAGCAAGAATTCTGGCGGGAGAACTTTCTATACCAGCTCTGGCGCGCAGAATACTGCGAGCCTCGGACATCATAAGCGCCGAACCTACGCTATGGCCTGTCACATCGGCAATAACTATATCCAGAACTCCTTCCTCAGGGCAAAAAAAGTCGTAGTAATCTCCGCCCACATTAGCGGCTGGTTCGCATCGACAGGCCATGGAAACTCCCGGCAATTTTGGGAGACTCTTGGGAAGAAACGACTGCTGTATTTCTTTCGCTATTTCCAGCTCTCGTTTGATTCTGGTGTTTTCCAATAGCACCCGTTGCGCCGCTTTTCGTTCGGTTATGTCCTGTAGAATCCCATCAACAAAAAGAAGAACGCCAAACTCGTCAAACAATGGCCGGGTATTCAGCGAAGCCCAAATAATTAAGCCATCTTTCCGAAAGAGCCGCACTTCAAAGTTCTTCACATCCTGGCGGCGGCGCATCATAGCAGTCAGCTCAATTCGGCGTTTTGAATCAACGAACAGTTTTTCCAGTATATTGCCCGACATTGCGGTAAAAACTTCCGGATCGTCATAACCCAGAATATTCGCTAAAGCAGGATTGCAACTTATAAATCTACCTTCCGCAGAAAGCTGGAATATTCCCTCAACTGAGTTTTCGAAAATACCCTGATATTTGTTTAAAGCTTTATTAAGTTCCCGCGTGCGATCAACGATACATTCTTCCAAACGTTCCTGCTGCTTTTTCAGTTCGTCCTCGTACTGCGTGCGCTCCATTATTTCTCGACGCAGTTGAATATTTCGTTCTTCCAGTTTTTTCTGAAGAAAAATCAACGTAAGATGCGTATTAACCTTTGCGAGAATTTCTTTTTTATGGAAAGGCGCGGTAATGTAATCAATCCCACCGGCTTCAAATCCCTTGAGTTTATCGTCTGCAAAATTAACTGTATGAATAAAAATGACCGGAACATCACGCGTCTTTTTGGCAGTTTTTAATTTTCGGCAGAGTTCGTATCCGTCCGCCTCCGTCATAAACGCACCCAGCAGAGCTAGATCTGGGAGAGTCTCCGCCGCCGATTGCAAGGAGCTACGTTCGTCCGAAACTGAACATACATGATATCCATGATCCGTCAGTATATCGCACAAGATTTTCATATAGACCGAAACGGGGCCAAAAACCAGAATCCGAGCCTGTTTTAAATCAATGGCGGTCATTATCTAGTCTCCTGTTTTTGACCGAACCTTACCGATATGGCGCAAGCCACGCCATNTGACATTTTTACTGGCATTATTTCAACCCCTCTCCAAACAAAAACACATACAAGACTAAATGATACAAAGAAAATTGCTTTGCGCCAGTATAGTCACGCACACATTTATCTGTTATTATCAATCAAATGTAAAAATGATTCCAAAAAGCTTTATTAACCATATATCATCGCATATCAATACTTCGCCCGAACAACAGACAAAATCATATCGAAACATCATACATCAGCCAAAGGAGGAGAACCAACATGGCAAACATGAGATTAGCTGTTATTTGCGTATTTTTGTTTATGACGTCTTTGCCAGCCTGGGGAGCAAACCCGGAACTTCCCGACATTAATTTGCCCGCTCCACGAGTAACCGGAGGCAAACCTATCATGGAAGCGCTTGGAGATCGCCAGTCAACGCGCGATTTCAGCGCGAAAAAACTTTCTCCTCAGGTCATGTCCGATTTGCTATGGGCCGCTTTCGGTATAAACCGCTTAGATTCGGGAAAACGCACGGCTCCGTCAACTAGAAATTGGCAGGAGACTGACCTATATGTGATTCTTGAAGAAGGAATCTATCTATACCAGCCAGCGGAGAACCGCCTAAAAAACATCGCCAAAGGAGATCAACGCAAACTGGCGGGTAGCCAGGGGTTCGTCGCCGCAGCCCCGCTTAATCTGGTGTATGTCTCGGACACATCAAAGATGGGAAAAATCTCGCAGGATGACAAAATGCTTTACGCTGGCGCGGACACGGGGTTCATCTCGCAGAATGTTTATCTTTTTTGCGCCTCCGAAGGCTTATCTACGGTTGTGCGCGCATTCGTTAACCGCCCTGACCTTGCGGTCGCTCTGAAACTTCCCGAGCACAAAATTATTACGCTCGCACAAACAGTGGGATATCCGTCTCGCACTTTAAGTCGTTGATTCTTTCAAATTTTGGGCGCGGATAACTTGGACATATCAACACACATTGTTCCAAATACAACACGGCTATCAGAGAAACATTTACAGGTTTCTTGCGCAATTATTGAACGGAACAACAACGTTCTCGCCGTTCAGAGAAACTCCCGCATGAGTATGCCGCTCATGTGGGAGTTTCCCGGGGGAAAAATCGAGTGCGGCGAGACTGCGCTGGAATGCCTTGAAAGGGAAATCACTGAAGAGTTGGGAATTCAAATCCTAACAAAAGCAAAACTACCTTCGCATGCCCACAGCTATCCAGAGTTTGAAGTTACGCTCCACCCGTATATATGCTCAATCAAATCGGGAGAAATTGTTCTACGCGAACACTCGGCCATGGTTTGGTTGCCGCCGCGGGAATTGCGGAGATTGAAATGGGCGGCAGCCGATTTTCCAATTATTAAATCCTATCTTGAGAAGCTTAAAAACTCCGAATTAGGCATATGAAATCAATTATGGAAATTTCAAAAAAAAATATTGCCGCATTTTTTAAACAACTGGATTCTTCCGTACATTTTGCGGGCATCCTCCGCGAATTCGGCGGACGTCATGTCAAACGAGAACTAAAACGAGTTCTGGACGACATGGTGGCTTGCGGAGAACTTATAAAACTTAAGGGAAACAGTTATACCAAGGCCTCTGATACAAAAGGTGACATTCGGGGCAAACTTTTAATGCACCGAGACGGTTACGGTTTCGTTATCCCAGAACAGGGCGGCGAAGATATCTTTATCCCGCAGCGTCGTATGAAAAACGCCATGTCTGGCGATATTGTGGAAGTCCGAACCGCAAGAAGCCGCATGGGAGGCGACAAGGTAGAAGGAACTATCGTCAAAATAGCCGAACGCGCGATGAGCCGCATAGTTGGACGATACGAGGAAAGCAGTCATGGGAGTATTGTTATCCCGGAAGACACCCGTCTTAACACGGTAATATTCATTCCCCGCAAAGGCCAGACTATGCCCAAAGACGGACAACAAGTAGTTGTGGAGCTGACGGCCTATCCAGCCGGAGGACGACCGCCAGAAGGACGGATCATGGAAGTCCTAGGATGGCCTGACGATCCGGATGTGGAAGCATTATCAGTCATCCGTCGTTTTGAGCTACCGGATGTATTTGGCGACGATACCCAAGCCGAAGCTGCGACCATCCCGGAAAGCGTTCTTTCAAAAGAACTAAATGGACGTATTGATCTTCGTTCTCTGCCAATGGTTACCATTGACGGCGAAACCGCCCGTGACTTCGATGATGCGGTTTCACTCAAAAAAGAGGGAAGCTGCTTCCGTCTTTTTGTTTCTATCGCCGATGTGTCTCACTATGTCACGCCGGGGAGCGCTTTGGATCGCGATGCCTTTGAGCGCGGTACCTCGGTTTATTTTCCAGGTTTCTGTATCCCCATGCTACCGGAACGCCTTTCCAATGGGATCTGCTCTCTCAACCCCAAGGTTGATCGTTTAACCATGACAGCCGAGATGTTGTTTAATGAAAACGGAGCCATTCTGGAGTCATCTTTCTATCCGAGCGTTATAAGAAGCTCCGCAAGGCTCACCTATACGCTGGTAAAAAAGATTATTGTAGATAGCGACGAAGAATCTGTCGCCTCCTGTCAGCCGCTGGTTCCCATGCTCATGGAGATGAAAGAGCTGGCCGAGATTCTGACGGCAATGCGGAAAAACAGGGGGAGTTTGGATTTTGATCTGCCAGAAGCAGAAATTATTATTGGAGCTACCGGTGAAACCGAAAATATTGTCCGGGTTGAAAGAAACCTTGCTCACCGTCTGATTGAGGAATTCATGCTGGCCGCTAACGAAGCGGTGGCCGCCTTTATTACAAACATGGATATACCGTTTCTATATCGTATTCACGAAAACCCAGATCCGGCCAAACTGGCAACCTTTAGGGAATTAGTATTCGGATTAGGATACGAAATTCTATTTAAGGACGGTAAGGTTGAACCCACTCACTTGCGGAGCTTTTTGGACAACATCGCTGGACGCCCGGAAGAACGAATGGCAAACTACGCGCTGCTTCGCTGCATGAAACAAGCTCGTTACTCCCCGGAAAATATCCGGCACTTCGGATTGGCGTCCAGTTGTTATTGTCATTTCACCTCGCCCATCCGACGTTATCCAGATCTTGTGGTGCACCGGATTCTCAGGGCAACGCTGGCTCTTGAGAAAGACAAAACTAGCAAGCGCGTGAAGCAACAACTTCCAGCGCTAACCCGTAATCTTGGCAAAATCGCCGAACATACGAGCAAACGCGAAAGAATAGCCATGGAAGCCGAACGGGATATCATTACGCTGAAAAAAATCAAGTTCATGACAAAACATCTGGGAGAAGAGTTCAACGGTTTTATCAACGGAATAACCGGATTTGGTTTTTTTGTAGAATTAGACAATTTGTTCGTGGAGGGATTAGTGCATATTTCCAGCCTCGATGACGACAACTATGTCTTTATCGAGAGCAGGCATTCTCTGATCGGACGCAACCGGAAACAAAGTTTTCGTATTGGCGATCAAGTGAAAATCAGAGTCATTTCAGTTTCGCCTGACACCAGAAAAATTGAGTTTGCATTAATTGAACATACTCCCGCCATTCAGACGGAAAATACATTGGACGCTCACGAAGAAGAATTTCAACCTGTTCCCATCAGAGGAAAACACCTAACAAAACCCAAGCGTTCTAACTCTGTTTCCGCGAAACGCTCTGATTCTACAAAAAAATCGCGGGGCAAAAGCGGTGTTCTGAAAAAAAGTGGCGCGCCGCGCCGCGGGAAAAAAACTCGCTGAAATCTCTCGCACATACTCTATCTGGAGTTGCCTTGATCATCGGTAATGACGCTTGACGACAATAACGTCAACGGGAAGCGTCATTTAAGATTTACTTTCCTGATTAAGTAACCAAGACAATCTATTACAAACAAAAGCCCGGTGGATGACTCCAGCGGGCTTTGTAAGTTTAGATATCGGCAAAGCCTAAAAAAAGCTCTAACCAACGAATAATTCACGCTTTTGAGCGTAATTTGACAATTGTTAAAAGATGCGTTATAACGCTGGCCATCTATTTACCCAACCCAAAGTCTCGGTTCGCCGGGACTTTGGCGTTTCGGGCATTTTCTATGAAAGGAGCTCTCAGCCAGAGTTTTTTTGTTCTTGTTTTATGGGCGCTTGCGCCGCTCTGGCAAAGCCTGATACAACCTCTCTACTCAAATTATGAAAAAAAACCTTCTTTATGTTGTCTGTTTTTTGTTTTTAACAGCCTGTGAAAATGCAACTGTGAAGAAACCTCATTCTTCGCCAGTTGTGGAAATTTCAACCGAAACCGCGTTGGATAAGGAAATCAACGCTCTTCTAGAACAAGGCGTCTCTTTAAGCGAACGAAAACGTCAAATACCAGTCATAGAAACAGCTTTTAAACGTCATACCACCCCCGAACGAGCTCGTCATCTGGCCGCACTCTGTTACACCAAAACCCTTGGAACTCCATTTCTTCCCTTGGATCTTGCGGAAATAGCAATTGTGGAAACCGGGGGTCATCGTCTTTCGCCAACCGCCGTTTCACCTAAAGGAGCCTTGGGAGTATGGCAATTGATGCCAAATCGCGCAAGAAGCCATGGTTATCGTCCAAGCGATATGGAAATTGATGAAAAATGCGCAGAAGCGGCGGTACGGGAGCTGCACACAAAACTTAGAATAGCCAAGGGCGATATTCAAAAAGCCAAAAAATTCTATTGCGGTCAGGGCCCACAGGCAAATTATTATCTGGTTAAATTGCAGAAGGTTCGCAAGCAAATGCTTGCTGAACTTAAAGAGCAGACCGAACGCTTCGCTATGGGTGAAACAGAGATGCGGATGCAATAAAAAACATGCGACCTAAACGTCTATATACTCTTTTAATTCTTTCTTTCCTGGTTTTGCTGCTCGGCGGGTGTTCTTTCTTTATGAAAAAGCCCAAGGTAACGCTTACCAGTACAAAAATAACCGGGTTGGATACGGCCGGTGCCGACATTGAGTGTTCGCTGGCCATATCTAACCCTAATTCTTTTGGCCTGACGCTTCAGGCTTACACATATGATCTGCGTATTATGGATCTGCCGTTGGCTGCCGGAGGGAGTCTGGAACCTCTGGAAATACCCTCTGGCAAGCTGACGACCATGCGCATTCCAATACGCGTGAAATACAATGACCTGCTGGAAATCTTAAAACGCAAACCAGATCCCGACCATATTCCCTACCGGTTGCAGGCTCATCTGCAACTTACCACCCCCTTTGGCGAAACTAGCGTACCACTCGACATAAAAGAAACATTGAAAGTTCCAGAAAAATACCGCCCAGAGCGCTTCCTAAAACAACTCTTCGGATCACTGTCTTTCTGATAGGCTTTTTGCTTGATAATAAACACTCGCCTCTGATATAAAATCCAGGTTACATGTAGTTTTCATCTCTCTTGGAGCGCTAAAAAGCTAACCCAGTAAAAAGAAGCGCGTTCCCAATAAAAATATCTGCGTTTTATCGCCCCTGATTGCGCCTTCCATCTTCTCGGACCGGATACTCAGAATCAGTCGCGCAGATTATCCGGAGAATGGAGAGACAAATCATCCCAGAGCGATTTTAAACGCCACAGCGTATTGAAGCGTCAGGTTCTGTTTTTGTTCTGGTCAAGAGGTTATAAATGAGCTGGTTTGAGAAAGCAAAAGCGGGTATAAAAAGAGCCCAGACAAACAAATTCAAAGTTCCCGAAGGAATGTGGGTAAAATGTCCGGGGTGTTCCGACGCGATCCTAAGTAAAGATCTTGACGCCAATATGGGAGTTTGTCCGAAATGCAGTCACCACCATCGCATAAGCGTGCGTAGACGCTTGGAAATTCTGATGGACGAGGGAGTCTGGCAAGAACACGATTCCGATATAAAATCTATAGATTTTCTCGGTTTTAAAGATACCAAGAGCTACCAGGAACGTATAGATAACGCCATTGCAAAAAGTAAATCAAAAGACGCCGCAGTCTGTGTCGAAGGAACCATTGAAGGAACCCCGGTCCAAGTCGCGGTTCTCGATTTTTCTTTCATGGGCGGCAGCATGGGAAGCGTGGTTGGAGAAAAAATTACCAGAGCCATGGAACGAGGCCTTCAAAAAAAGCAGCCGGTGATTATATTTTCCGCTTCCGGCGGGGCTCGCATGCAGGAAAGCATCCTGTCGCTGATGCAAATGGCCAAAACATCAGCCGCCCTCGGCAAACTAAGAGAAGCGCGCATTCCTTTTATTTCCATCATGACCGACCCTACAACCGGCGGCGTAACCGCCAGCTTTGCCATGCTCGGCGATATCAATATTGCGGAACCTAAATCCCTGATAGGTTTTGCGGGACCCAGGGTAATAGAACAAACATTACGCCAGACCCTGCCAGAGGGTTTCCAACGCGCCGAATACCTGCTGGATCACGGAATGTTGGATATTATTGTGCCGCGCCCCGAACTTAGGACAAAATTGTCGTCGATTATTAAAATACTCTGCGGCCAAGCGTCCTGAATGCCGCTGGCCGCCACACTCGAAAAGCTTTATCTCCGAAAAAGATTCAGAATCCACCCCGGAACGGACAGAATCCAGAATCTTCTTGACCGATTGGGAAATCCGGAGCGAAAGTTTCGCACAATACATATTGTTGGAACAAACGGCAAAGGTTCCACGGCGGCTTTTCTTTCGTCCATTTTGACCGCGGCGGGTTACCGGACTGGACGTTTTACATCCCCGCACCTGCTCCGCTTCAACGAACGCTTCAGTATTGACGGAAAAGAACCGCAAGACTGTCGCGTTGAGGCGTTGCTGGAACAAACTCTGAAAGCCGCCTCCGAGGAAACAACGTTTTTTGAAATAATTACCGCTCTTGCGGCGCTTTTATTTTTCGAGGAAGGCATTGAGATCGCCATCATGGAAGCGGGCATGGGGGGGCGTTCAGACGCTACAGCCGTCCTACCCGGTATGATGACGCTTGTCACCCCGATTTCATTGGATCATTGCGAATATTTGGGAGACACTCTGGAACAGATCGCAACCGAAAAGGTTTCCATTGCCGAGCCGGGAACCCCTGTTATTTGCGCCAAGCAAAATCAAAGCGTTCTCAATGTGGTCCGAGCGTTTTCCAATTGCGGGGAATCTGAGACATACTTTTCGGGAATGGATTTTAACGCAACGTGGAAAACCCAAGACATCCTTGAATACGTCGGAATAAACGACGGACTTTTCCATTGCAAACCCGGAGTACCTGGGCGTTATCAGATGGAAAACGCGGCTTTGGCCATGGCTGCGGCCGAAACGATGAACAAGTTGGGTACGCCTGTGCCAAATGACTCGCTACCTGTTGGTATATCCGCCGCTTGCTGGCCGGGTCGCATGGAATTGATAAATGAAATTCCCAGACTGCTTTTGGACGGAGCTCACAATCCGTCCGGAGCCGCAGCGCTTTGCGAAGAATTAAACAGTATTCACTACGAACGTCTTCTGCTGGTTATTGGAGCGATGTCCGACAAGGATATCGCAGCTATGTTGTCACCCTTGGCCAGCCACGCGGCGCAATGTTTCTGCGTTGCCCCGGCCATTGAAAGAGCGATGTCCGATACCCAACTGGCCAACATGTTGTCCGGCATGGGTTTTAGCTCAAAACCCTGCGGCAATGTGGCTAACGGCATTAAAGCCGCTAGAAATGAAGCCGGCCCCGATGATCTGATCTTGGTGACCGGTTCTCTGTTTGTCGTGGGAGAAACCAAAGCCCTGCTGACTGGCAACCCATTCAGAGGGATCCGGGGATAGGATCAATTTGCCAATGAAAATATATAAGCCCGCTATAATTTTCGCTTGCCTTATGTTTCTGACAGCACATTACGCGTCCGCCGAAGAAGCCGTAACAATCAAGAGCGACACAGTTACGCACAGCAAAGAAGACAGCACAGTACGCGCCGATGGAAATGTTCTTATCCAACGCGACGGATTGACCATAACATCGGAACGCGGATCGTATAACCGCGAAACAGGAGTCGCCACAGTCCAAGGGAATGTCGTAATGCAGAAAGGATCGGATATACTGCGCGGCGAATACGGAACCTTGGACACAAACAGTGGTAATAGCGAACTACATAATGCAATTACCACACAAAGCCCCTCAAATATTACCGTCAAAGGCGATACGATAGCCCGCGATAAAGACGGTATCCTGACGCTGAAAAACGCCGTACTAACCACCTGCGATATCTCCAACCCAAGTTGGAAATTTTGCTCCGGAAATTTGAAAGTTGATCCAAAAGGCTACGCCGTAGGAAAAGATATTACCTTTCATATTCTGGATACTCCCGTTCTTTATATTCCATGGTTTGCCTTCCCAGCCGCGGAGGAGAACATGTCGGGGCTTTTGTTCCCTCGAACCGGCTATTCCAAAAAACGGGGCTTCAAACTTGACCTTCCCTTTTATTGGGCCATTTCTCCCAGCCAAGACGCGGTGCTCCACGTTGACGTTGAAACAAGACGAGGAGCCGGCCTTGGGGTAGATTATCGTTACCTTCGTAAACGCGGCAGCGAAGGCGAGATGAGCGGATATTTGATTTACGACAAAATGGAAGACCGTTGGCGCGGCAGGTTTAATGGAACACACAAAGAAATTATTTCATCTGATATGAACATGCGCGCATCCATCAACCTGACAACAGATCATAAATTTAGAGATGACTTTGGGGTAGAAAATAACGATTACAACAAGCAGTCGGACGATACAATTATCAATGCTCTAAAAACTTGGGAAAACTTTGCTCTGACCGCGGCTTTGCGTTACCGGAAAGACTACTACGCCGACAACAACAGAAACACTCTACAGACATTGCCAGAGATAGGAATATCCGCAGTTCGCCTGAAAGTACCCGTCTTGCCGCTGTATTTTGACATGGATTCCAGTTTTTCTCATTTCCAGCGCGACGAAGGCTCCAGCGGGCGAAGATTATACGCTTTTTCGCGCTTGACGCTAATCACTGGTCTGCCGGGTTATCTGAACGCTACAATTTACGCCGGAGCTCATATGAGGGGATATGACACGGATAGAGCCGCGAACAATACCAGTAAACATCCCTTCAATTTAACGCCTGAAATAGGCGCGACTGTTTCGGCGTCCTTCAGCAGGGTTTTTGATGTCAATGGCGAGAATCTTAAAAAACTGCGTCATGAGCTGACACCGGAAGTTTCCTACCGCTATGTTACGAACCGAGACCAATCTCGCCTGCCGTTTTACGATTATACAGACAACTTGGTATACCAAAATGTCGTCTACTACGGGATATCCAGTCATTTAAGCGGTAAATTTCAAAATGGCGAAAGCACGGAGTATCGCGATCTTTCCACCATTAAAATCATGCAGGGCTACAGTATGAGCGGCGAGCGGAGAGATCTGCTGACCATGGTTGACGACAGCAGGCACATGACCGACCTTATCCTGGAATCGGAAACATTGCTGTACAAACGGCTCAGGCTGCTTTTCGATGCGCGTTACGATATAAACAACAACCGTCTTTCGAGCGCCGCGCCGGGATTGGAATATAGAGACAACCATGAAAACAGGGCCGCTATTTACTATCGTATGTCACGAAACAACGCTGTCCCAGGCAATCGGGTTGAATATCTGGCGGCCGATCTTTCAACAAAATATTTCAATCCGTGGACTCTCGGATTTACAACGCGGTACTCTTTTGATGGATCCAGAGTTCTGGAATCTGTCTACTCAGCCGAATACCGTCATCAGTGCTGGAGCGTCAGATTCGCGTTCCACGACCGCAAGGGGAATCCTTCATTCACTGTTGATTTCAATCTGCAAGGGCTCTCTAATATTGGCTCGACACGTTCAAGTAACGCATTATAATTTCTAGCGTAACCCATACAATTGCCGGTATATTGCGGCCGAGGCATAGATGCTTTTGACATAATTGCGGGTTTCCTGATAAGGAATAGATTCAATAAATTCGTCCTTTTTGAACCCCTTAAACCGTTCCTGCCAACGTCTAACAGCCGACCTCCCGGCATTATAAGCCGCCATTGAATAGATCTCATCCCCGTCAAATATATCCAACAACTCTCGAAAATGCCGCGTGCCCAGCATGATGTTGTAATCCGGCGAAGTCAGGCGAAATGTATTGAAATTCTCATTTTCTAGCGCCGTCTCTTTTGCCGTAGCCGGCATCAGCTGCATTAGGCCAATGGCTCCGGCTGATGATTTTACCGCCGGAGAAAAGTTACTCTCTGCTCTAATCAGCGCATAAATAAGGGATTCCGGTAAATTGTTGACGCCGGTGTAATATTCAACCTTTTCCGAATAAGCCAAAGGGTAACCAGCGGACCAAAACGCTAGAGATTCTTTTTCCCACTTTTCCGGAACGTTACGCCTGAATAACAAAATGGATGACTGATAATCTCCGGCATTCTGATAAAACCGCGCCAAGCCCAAAAGTTCATCTTTTCTGTTGTCATTTTTTTTGCGTATGGCTGCGATTTCGAAACGGGCTTCTCTCATCAGCCCCATGGCAGCCAAAAAACGCGCTTTATTATATTCCGGAGGTAACGACGGCGGGGTCAAATTCGTTTCTCGAGTAACCTTTTCTCTCGTGTCTTTAATCCCAGTATGCTCTCGACGCCATGTCGAATAAAAGCCCGACGGAAACTCATTCAGCAGCATGGAAAAATATTTGCGCGAATCCGCGTCACCCATGTTTTCAAGAGATCGCCCCAACCAATAAAGAGACCTTTCCCGCGCGCCGTCTTCTTTTAATAGCGCCTTAAAAATCGTGATCGCTTTGGGATATTCGCCAGCCAGATAATAACACCACCCTGCCTCCCAGTTGGCTCGGGATAAAGAGCTGGGTTTTGGAAAATTCTTTCCAATCTGTTCGTATAAACGCGCCGCTTCGGAATAATTTCCCTCGCTTTTACGAATATCCGCGGCCTCCAGAAGAGCTTCGCTGGCAAAAGCCTGCTTAGGGCCTTTTTCCGCCATTTCCGTGAAAAGCGCAAACGCTTGCTCATTTGCCTTCTGGCGCGCCAGCGTTTTGCCATACCAGAAACGCGCTTCTGAACGAACGGAAGAAACACCGCCGGCCGCGGCTTGCGCCAAAGCTTCTTCAGCGTTTTTCCACTGTTTCAGACGATAGTAATTCAGCCCGGCGCGCAGTCTTATATGATCAACCAAGGAAGCCCGTTGTTCGGCGAACGGAATAGAATTAAGGGTTTCCAGAGATCTAGAAAAATGATTTTTTGCCGCAAAATTTGAAGCGCGCAGGAATAACTCCTCAGGCGTAAAAGCAGAAACCGCGACGCCAGTTTTTTTCAACTCCAACAAACGATTTCTTGAATCTTTCGCCTGGCGCGACACTGGGCTGTCCAGCCAAATTTTACGGTAAACAACAGCCGCGCCGTCTTTATCGCCGGTTTCTTCACGGCATAGGGCATATAAAAACAGCGCGTCCAGTGAATCTTGATCAGCGGATGGATATTTTTCGATAAATGAATGACAGAGCTTGAGCGCGGCAGAATATTCCCCCGCCGCAATCAGGCTGTCAATGCGACATTTTTCAGAGCGTCGGATCAAAAAGGTTTCGGGATAAGAAACGAGAATGGAAGCTGCCTTGGCTTCGGCCTCCCGATATCTTTTCAATTTCATAAGAGCGTCCACCTGAAAAATGGCCGCGTAATCTCCAATCAGCGGGAGTTTCCGCTCCGCCTCGGCTAAAAGCGGCAGCGCTTCCAGAGGTTTCCCCCGACGCAGGGAAGCTACTCCCATTATAAACGTCCGTTGAGCACTCTCGGAAGATTTTGCAGCCTGAGTAAAACTTTCCTCGTAATTGTTTTCCCGCAATGACGAGGCGGCTTTGGAAAGAGATTCATCAGCATGACAAGACGAACTTATAAGAGAAACAAATAAAATTCCCGCAAAGGAACTAAAAAAAGATATACGGCTAAGATAAGACATAAGTCGCCTTTCGCGTAAAAAGCCATGGATCGGAACTGTGTTTTAACGGGTAAAAATAGAATATTGCGAGGCAGCCGGAAATCCGTGACTCTAGTTAGTAATAATCAAGGAGTAAAAACATAAAAAAGCGGACAGGAAAAAACGAGAAAACTTAGCGGCGTATATTCGCCACAAAAAAAGCCCGCCAAGGCGGCAGGCATTAAGCGCAATATTACTTACTGCGGCTGTACAAACTTTTTAACCTGCGGCGTCAAAGCGCCCGCCGGATCAAGCTCGAACTCCGCCTGAGCCGCAGCCGTAAGCAATGCAGCCGCCATAAAAGCCATAATGAATATAAGCGCGCGCTTCATTATGCAATCTCCTGAACATTGTTAGTTACAGTGGACACATTGTACCCATTTCAGATAGAATTTCAACCCATAATGTTCAGCCGCATCTACATCCACATACCATTTTGTAAACACAAATGTTCTTACTGCGCTTTTGTATCCAGACCGGGAACCAGCGGAGAAATTGAGAATTATGTACGAATTCTCATGACGGAGATTCGTATAGCGTCTCACGAAATACCGAGTTCTTCGTTAGTTGACTCAATATATTTTGGCGGCGGCACGCCCTCGCTTTTGGAACCGTCGCAAGTTCGTGAAATTTTGCGCACACTCTCCAATTTCTGCGACATTGCCGCTGATGCGGAAATCACTCTGGAAACAAACCCAGGAACTGCGGATATACGTAAGTTTAAAAAATTCCGATCCGCAGGAATTAATCGTCTATCCATTGGCGTTCAATCTTTTAACAACGCCATGCTTTCCGCGCTGGGACGCGCCCACACGGCTCAACAAGCTCTAAACTGTGTGGAAGCCGCTCGCAATTCCGGTTTTGACAATGTTGCAATTGATCTGATCCACGCCCTCCCCGGCCAGACGCTGGATATGTGGGGTAAAGATATTTCTCAAGCCATTGCCCTAGCGCCTAACCACATCTCTGTCTACGGCCTGACGATTGAAGAAGGAACTCCCTTTGCCGCGCTGTACGCCAAAAACTCCGCCTTGGACGATGAACTTTCGGCTGATATGTTCGAAGCGGCTCACTATCTTTTGACCAGCTCCGGTTATGAGCATTACGAGATATCCAACTATGCCTCGCCAAGTTTTCGGAGCAGACATAACTGCGGCTACTGGAAACGCGACGGATATCTGGGATTTGGATGCGCCGCCCACTCTTTTTTGCGCGACGACCTATATGGCGCGCGTTTCTCTAACAACG
>JGI994J12354_10002037_pt1 | contig 20164 bp, 14 predicted proteins | sample IntmicLarv3ML3BL_FD_12354 | JGI IMG/M metagenome (IMG submission 12354)
CGGTGCAATATCTTCAAGTAATGCACTCACTGTTCCGTTCCACACAGGTAAAGCGTGCGCAGTTGCATTTACCAACTCATCTAACCGAAAGTCCGCAATGGTACGTACAAAATTTTCACTTACTATTGTGCCTGCTTTTTTTACTTGCTGCAATAAATATGTATAATCTTTATAAAAGGTATCCATTCCTTTTACAAGAATTCCACGCTCAAATAAGCTCTCCATTTCAAGCACAAACCGCTTTTCAAACCCCGCATAATTTTCTTTTACAACGGAAGGTTCATCTATAAATAAAACAAAATCATCAAAGTAATCAAATATTGTGCCCGGGGTTGTATACAGTAACGGTAAATATTTATCCATGCCCTCAGGCATAATATCTGCCTCAAGCTGTTTTAAATCAACTTTCACAGCTTCTAAAAAGGCCTCTTTATCTTTTCCGTTAAGTTGCTCACTATAGTTCTCTATTAACTCTATGGCTTGCTTTGGTGTGCTAATAAGCACTTCCCTTGCGGGGGAAATATGCATTTTTACCAGCTTACTTTCTCTCCGTTGGGTAAACAAATCAAAAACTGCCATATCATCTATAATATTGCCCCAAAATTCAAGCCTTGCCGGTTGCACGGTATCAGGCGGAAAAATATCTACTATTCCGCCACGCACCGAAAATTGCCCTGGTCCTTCAACTAATGGGCGTCTATAATACCCAGCTTCATGCAAGGCGAAAATCAAATCTTGCTGTTTAATCTCCATACCTTTTTTAATAGTAAGTGTACTTTTCAAAAACTGCTCTTTAGGTACGGTTAGCTGTAACGCAGCCTCTACAGATGCTACTACCATATTGCAACGCCCGCCAACTATATCTCCAAGTATATTCAACCGCGAATATTCTATTGCACGGCTTTGTCCTTCAATTGCCTGTAACATAAACTCTCTTGCAGGTAGTGCAGTGCTTTTTGCCCCAAAACAAAGTGCATCCTCCGCAAACCGCACGGAACTTGCCTCAGAGCCGGTAATAACAATTACAGGTTTATTAACGTCTTCACAAAGCATTGCTGCTATGTGTGCACGGCCCGCTTGTGGCACGCCAAAAAGAGCCACGGTTGAGCTTGACCCCTCCATGGCTTTACTAAGTGTTTTATATTCGTTTGTCTCTCTCAAGTTTCTGTACTGCATTTTTCCTCTTTTGGTGTGGCGTTGTACAAATTCATTGCCTGCGCAATATCGCCTTTAACTATTTCACGCACAGCGCCATAAATATCTTCAAAACGGCTTTCTATTTTCTCTTTTTCTTGTGATGAAAGGCGAGAAAGCACCCAATCTGCCGTATCCATTTCTTTGTTAGGCTTTTCACCTGCGCCTATTTTTATGCGTGGAAATACATTTCCTACTCCATTAATTATACTGCTAATTCCGTTGTGTCCGCCTGCAGTACCTTCTTTTTTTATGCGAATTATCCCTTCAGGCAATGCAATATCGTCATGCAAAATAATAATATTTTCTGCTGGAATCTTATAGTAATCCATTGCCTTCTTTACAGAAACACCGGAAAGGTTCATGTAAGTTTGTGGCTTCACAAACAATACTTTTTTACCTGTAATAATGGTTTCGCCGCAAAGTGCATCATGCTTCATTTTTACAACGGAAACATTTTCTTCTTTTGCAATATAATCAAGCGCGGCAAAGCCTATGTTGTGCCGTGTATCTTCATATTTTTTGCCCGGGTTACCAAGCCCTACAAGTAAAAAATATTCTTTATTTTCTTTTTTCTTGAAAAATATCATTGTCCAAACAACACCGATACAGATTTATCTCCGTAGATACGTGCAACTGCCTCGCTAAATACATTGGCTACGCTTAAAACTGTAATTTTTTCAGTACATTTTTCAGGGGGAAGTTTAATTGTATCAAGAAGTATCACTTCATCAATAACACTATTCTTTATGTTTTCAAGTGCTGGGCCTGAAAGCACGCCGTGCGTTGCACATGCATAAATAGTTTTTGCGCCTTTTTCTTTAAGTGCTGCTGCCGCATTGCAAAGTGTGCCTGCAGTATCAATTACATCATCTACAATAACAAGGTCTTTACCGTCAACCTCTCCTACAATATTTACAACCTCTGATACGTTAGCTTTTTGGCGGCGTTTGTCAACAATAGCAAATGTCACATTCAGTTTTTCCGCAAAAGTACGTGCACGTTTTACAGAGCCTACATCGGGTGAAACTACGCAGAAATCATCACGACCCTTAAATTGCTCAAAAAAAGGTACAAGAATTGGTGTACCATATAAATGGTCAACGGGAATATTGAAAAACCCCTGAATTTGCGGTGCGTGAAGGTCCATGGTAAGCACCCTGTCAGCACCTGCTGCTGTAATTAAGTCAGCTACCAATTTTGCAGAAATCGGGTCTCTTGGGCGGTTCTTTCTGTCTTGCCGTGCATACCCATAGTAAGGTATAACAGCTGTAATTCGCCCTGCCGAAGCTCTTTTAAAAGCATCACACATTATAAGCATTTCCATTAAATGGTCGTTAACCGGTGCACTTGTGCTTTGCACCACAAATACATCACTGCCCCTTACAGACTCATGGATGGTTATGGCAATTTCCCCATCGGAAAATTTTTCGATGTCCGCTTTTCCTAGTGGTAGCCCTAAATTTGTTGCCATAGCTACTGCAAGCTCTTTGTTTGAATTCCCCGCAAAAATCTTAATGTCTTTCCCATGCACATTCATTCCTGTTTGCCCCCCGTTTATTCTTTCCCGTGTTTTCTCTTGTAGTCTGCCAGCTTTACATCTGCCCATCCTTCCTTGTTTTCCTGCCTTGCCCGTGCAATGCCCAGTGCACCTGGCGGTACATCTTTTGTTACGGTAGAGCCCGCCGCAATATAGGCTCCTTCCCCTATTGAAACCGGTGATATTAAGTTCGCATTACAACCAACAAACACAAAATCTCCTATAGTAGTTCGCATTTTTTGCTCGCCGTCATAATTCACTGTTACAACGCCACACCCAAAGTTGCAGTGCCGTCCTACATCGCTGTCTCCTATATACGTAAGGTGTGCAACGCTTGTACCCTCACCAATGGTAGAGTTTTTCACTTCAACAAAGTCTCCTATTTTAACTTTGCTGTGAATATCACTATCAGGCCTAATATGTACAAATGGGCCTATTTTAACCTCGTCTCCTACTTTACAATCATACAAATAAGAATTTTTTATCTCTGAATTTTCACCTATTGTAGCGTTTTCAAGCATACTGTTGGGGCCTATAGTGCTTTTGGCACCAACACTTGTATTGCCTTTCAAAAATGTACCCGGCAAAATAGTAGCACCTGGTTGTATGCTTACTTCCTCATCAATAAAAATTCCACTGAAAGAATAAAATTCCACTCCGTTTTCAAGGTGTATTAATAGTCTTTTCTTGTTTTCTTCTTCTCGTGCAATAAGTTTTTCAAAGCGCGATGAACTGATTTTTTCATCGTTCAAAATGGTTGCCTCCTTATAAAAGCACAAATTTAGAATAAACTATATTTTACATAATAATAGTACAATAAAAGTAAGCTTTTCTCAATACTAAATCTTGCAAAAAACAGGAAAAACCTTATTTTTATAAAAAAATAAATTGGGGGTAGCAATTTTTATGGATTTTTGTTATAGTGTTATGTAGAAAACGTGCATAGCAGGTAAATTGTCTGTAAAAGTTGCACGTTTTACGTTTCTAAAAACACCAAATTAAAATTGGGTTCTAATAGCGAGGGAGGTAATTTTTTTGATCACCAAATATATTTATCTATTTTCCGAAGGCAACGGCTCTATGAAAGAATTGCTTGGTGGAAAGGGTGCCAATTTAGCAGAAATGAACAGCCTTGGTATGCCGGTACCACCTGGTTTTACCATTAGTACCGAAGCATGCACCCGTTATTACGATGATGGCAAAATAATATCCCAAGAAATTTTAAGCGACCTGCTTATTTACATGACAAAGCTTGAAACTGCCACAGGTAAGCGGTTTGGTTCAAAGCATAACCCGCTCCTTGTTTCTGTGCGTAGCGGTGCACGTGCTTCTATGCCAGGCATGATGGACACAATACTTAACCTTGGCCTGAATGACCGTGTGGTTGAAGGCTTGATAGAATTAACAGACAACTCACGCTTTGCATATGATAGCTATCGCCGTTTTATCCAAATGTTTTCTGATGTTGTAATGGAACTTCCTAAATCTAACTTTGAAGCCATTATTAATGAAATGAAAAAAGAGCGTGGTATCAGCCTTGATACAGAGTTTACTGCTGAAGACTTACGCGAAATGGTAATAAAATTCAAAGAATATTATAAAGAAAAAAAAGGAACCGATTTTCCTGAAGACCCGGAAGAGCAGTTAATTGAAGCAGTAAAGGCGGTTTTTCGCTCTTGGGATAACCCACGGGCTGTTTACTATCGCCGCCTGAATGATATTCCTTCAAGCTGGGGCACTGCTGTTACCGTGCAAAGTATGGTATTCGGGAATATGGGCGATGATTCCGGTACAGGTGTTGCTTTTAGCCGTAACCCTTCTACAGGCGAAGCACGCTTATATGGTGAATTTCTTATGAACGCACAAGGTGAAGATGTTGTTGCAGGCATACGTACCCCGCAAAGCATTGACAGGCTTAAAGAGGTTATGCCGGAAGTATATGCACAGTTCACCCGTATTGTTTATATTCTTGAAGACCATTACCATAACATGCAGGATATGGAATTTACCATTGAACGCGGCCGTTTATACATGCTACAAACACGTAATGGTAAACGCACAGCTACAGCAGCACTAAAAATTGCATGCGACCTTGTAGATGAAAATAAAATTACCCCCGAAGAAGCTATTATGATGTTAGACCCAAAAACTCTTGATTCATTGCTTCACCCCACCTTTGAAACAAAAGCTTTGGCAAAGGCCACCCCTATTGCCACTGGCTTAGCTGCATCACCAGGGGCCGCAAGTGGTATTGTAATGTTTAATGCGCAAGAAGTACAAGCAGCCACTGCCGAAGGCAAAAAGTCTATATTGGTACGCCTTGAAACAAGCCCCGAAGACATTGAAGGTATGCACCTTGCTGGGGGTATACTTACCGCCCGCGGTGGAATGACAAGCCATGCAGCAGTTGTTGCGCGTGGCATGGGCGCTTGCTGTGTTTCCGGCTGTAAAGAAATTGAGATTAATGAGGAAGAAGGCTTTTTTATTGCAGGGGATTTACGGGTAAACCGCGGAGATTATATTTCATTAGATGGTTCTACCGGACATGTTTATCTTGGTGAAATTGCCACTGAAGAATCAGGCATAAGCGGAGATTTTGCGCGCTTAATGGGCTGGGCAGATAGTATACGCCAATTAAAAGTACGCTCAAATGCAGACAACCCAAAAGATGCCATGCAAAGTGTAAAGCTTGGTGCTGAAGGTATAGGACTTTGCCGTACTGAACACATGTTTTTTGACGCTGAACGTATAGGTTCCATGCGTGAAATGATAGTTTCCTCTACTGAAGAGCAGCGGAAGGCCGCCCTGGCAAAGCTTATGCCTATGCAAAAACAAGATTTTATAGGTATTTATGAAGCACTTGAAGGCAAGCCTGTAACCGTTCGCTTTTTAGACCCACCTTTGCATGAGTTTTTACCTTCTGACGATGAAGGAATTGAACTGCTTGCAAAAGAGATGGGAATAGAGTTTAATGACCTAAAACAGATAGTTATTAATTTGCACGAAGTGAACCCAATGCTTGGACACCGCGGTTGCCGTTTAGCCATAAGCTACCCTGAAATAGCCGAAATGCAAACTGAAGCTCTTATTGAAGCGGCTATTGAAGTTAAGAAAAGCCACCCCGAATGGGTAGATTTTTGCCCTGAAATAATGATTCCTCTTGTTAACGAACCAAAAGAGTTGAAAAATATTAAAGCCGTAGTTACCGCTACCGCAAACAAGGTAATAGCCGCTGCGGGAATAGAACTTGTATACAAGTTTGGTACAATGATAGAGCTTCCACGTGCTTGCGTTGTAGCTGATGATATTGCTAAAGATGCAGAGTTTTTCAGTTTTGGCACTAACGACCTTACCCAAATGACATTTGGCCTTAGCCGTGATGATTCAGGAAAGTTTCTTGATAAATATTATGAGCGCCAAATTTATGAAAGCGACCCCTTTGCCCGCCTTGACCAAGATGGAGTAGGCAAGCTTATTAGCATGGCATGTGAGCTTGGGCGCAAAACCCGCCCTGATATTAAACTTGGTGTATGTGGTGAACACGGCGCAGACCCATCTTCAATTGAATTTTGCCATAAAATGGGCCTTGAATATGTGTCTTGCTCACCCTTCCGTGTGCCAATTGCACGCCTTGCCGCGGCACAAGCAGCAATAAAAAGCCCCCGTACAGAAGCTAAAGATGATGATGCAACTGAATAGTTTTGTATTCTTAAAAGGGCAGAGTTTTACCTCTGCCCTTTGTATATACAATTTTTAAGTCAATAGAAAATTAACTTTTTCTTAATTTTTTTCATGAAAAATTAGTTGACATTCAAGCCTAATAAATGTATAGTAGTGAAGGTAATTTTAAGGTATAATTAATATCACTTATAATATATTTTGGGAGATATCTCTTCATCTTAACAATTTTACGGCTCTGCCGTTTTTTATTTTTTATGTTAAGCAAGAAGCAGAAGGGATTTGTCTCCTTTTTTTGCGAAAATTTTTACATATTGGCTATATATTTACATAACTTTTAGTGAGGTAAATGCACATGAAAACAGGGTTTGACAATGATTTCTACATGCAAAAGCAAAAGCAATCTATCGAAGAGCGAATTGAAGCAGTGCAGGGCAAACTGTACCTTGAGTTTGGTGGCAAACTGTTTGATGATTTCCATGCATCAAGAGTATTGCCGGGTTTTAATGTAAACGCAAAAATTCGCTTATTGCAAGAATTGCGAGAGAAAACAGAAGTTATCTTCTGCATCAGTGCAGATGATATTGAAAAAACAAAAATACGTGCCGACCTTGGCATTACATATGATATGGACGTTTTACGTTTAATTGATGACATTACTTCCTTTGGCATTGAAGTTAGCAGTGTGGTAATTACGCGTTACACAGGGCAAACAGCAGCTGATAATTTTATTTCTAAGCTTAATATGCGTGGCGTGCGCAACTACATACACCGCCTTATAGATGGATACCCTACAAATATAAACCACATTGTAAGTGATGCAGGCTTTGGTGCTAACCCTTATATAGAAACCACAAAGCCTTTGGTAGTTGTTTCCGCCCCGGGGCCGGGCTCTGGCAAGCTTGCCACCTGCCTTTCTCAGGTATATCACGAAAACAAACGCGGTGTAAAGGCCGGTTATGCAAAATTTGAGACTTTCCCTATATGGAATATACCCCTTAAACACCCTGTTAACCTTGCATATGAAGCCGCAACAGCGGACTTGCAAGATGTTAACATGATAGACCCGTTCCATTTAGAAGCTTATGGCATTTCCACCGTAAATTATAACAGAGATATTGAGGCCTTCCCTATTGTTAAAATAACGCTTGACCGCATTATTGGCGAAGCAGACTTTTATCGTTCCCCTACTGATATGGGCGTAAATATGGCAGGGTATGCAATATTTGATGATGAGGCAGTTAGGGAAGCTTCTAATCAAGAAATTATTAACCGTTACTACAGGGCTTCTTGTGATTACAGGCAAGGCAAAGGTACGCTTGATGCCCTTGAAAAAATAAACTTAATAATGGGCCAGCTTAACATAGATGCTTTAAGCCGCCCTGTTGTAACCCCTGCCCTTAAAAAAAGTGCCTTAACAGGCGCACCATCTGTGGCAATTCAATTAGCTGACGGACGTGTTATTACAGGTAAAGCAAGTAACTTGATGAGTGCATGTTCGGCCGCCTTTTTGAACTCTATTAAGGAAATAGCTGGCATTGCCGATGAAGTGACGCTTGTCTCCCCAAGCATTTTAGAGCCGATTTTGAAGTTGAAAATAGACATTTTAAACAGTCGCTCTTCTGTTTTGAAGTTAGATGATGTACTTGTAGCGCTTTGTATTTCCGCTGCCAGTGATGAGACTGCCGCCAAAGCCGTCGAAATGCTACCCCTCTTGCGCGAGTGTGACATTCACTCTACCCAAATGCTCCATTCCGGTGATGAAAGTATTTTGCGCAGGCTTAATATGCGCCTTACCTGTGAACCTGTTTACCCAGGTAAAGACTTATATTTTTAACACGCCCTTTTTAATTAAGCTTTATAAACATTCCCATGTAAAAACCAGAAGTTACCTTTGTAACCTCTGGTTTTCATTTTATTTCAATTAATATATTACACTCTACGTTTTACTTTATCAGCTTCATACCTGTAATAATTATACACTTTTTTATACCTGCTACTATTTAAAATAGCAGTAAAAACAAAAATGCCAATAAGTATGCCCATAACCGTATCACTTGCGAAGTGCCGCCCCATTATAATACGTGAAACAGCCATACAAAAAACATACATACTGCAACCTAATGTCGCAAATGCATGGGCCCCTTTATTTTTGGTTTGTATAATCACATACAATAACATTATAAAAATACCGCAAGATGCCATTACATGCCCTGAGGGAAAAGATGTATGCCCATTATACCCTTGTGGCATATACCATGAAGAGAATTTATCTAAATTTCCTAGTTCAAGCATTTCAAAATATCTCCATCTGCCCCAAAGTAGCTTAACGCCCCCGCCTATAACATTGTACACAAAAAAATATACAGTACCCACTTCACATACAAAAGATAGTTTTACTAATGTATTTATATGAAGCTTGTTAACAACAAAGAAAATTACCACCGCAAGAATAATTGTAGCCACTGCGAGCCAAAGATATGGTATTTCTTTTACAATTCCATTCTCCGCAAGCTCATCAAAGGTTTTATACCACAAACCTGCACTACCTCCGGCAAGAAACACTATTGCAATCATTTTATACTCTGTCGGGGCTTTTTTGGCACACCAAGTTGCCGCAAAAATAGGTATAGGTAAAATTCCCGGCCAAAGTCCGAAAGTTTCAAATGCAATTCCGAAAATACTTTCGTTATTATACAGTTGTTCAGAAATAGCTATGTCTTGAAAAGCAAAAACTATAAGCAAGCCTGTAGCAAGCAATACGCTAATTGCCAAAAACAACACTACTTTTCTATTTTTTGTTGAGCTATTCATTCTTTACTCCACCAAAAATTCTATAGTATTCTATTGCACAAGTTCATGCGGGTCATCATTAAGTCCATTAGGTTATATATTTACTTTCCCTTTTGCACTATTTTATCACATAAAACAGGTGTTTTCAAACCATCGTTGTACTTATTTTTTCTATTTTAAGTAAATTTATTGTTGTTTTTATACCAAAAGGTGTATACTTATAAGTACACTGACAAGATGCATAAAGGAGGAAATTTTATGAGATACCGTGAACTTGGCAAAACAGGCCTTAACATTTCTGTTGTAGGGTTTGGGGGTATTCCCATTCAGCGTACAGATGCAGAAGGCACAAAAAAAGTAATAGACGCTTGCGAGGAAAAAGGCATAAACTACATTGATACCGCACGCGGCTATACTGTTTCAGAGGGCTATTTGGGATATGCACTTGAGGGAAGGCGTGATAAGTTTATTTTGGCCACAAAAAGCATGGCAAGGTCTTACGATGCTATGGCGGCCGATATTGAAACTTCCCTTACCAACTTGAAAACTGACTATATTGATTTATATCAGCTTCACAATATTAAAACAGATGCTGACTTTGAACTTTGCTTTTCTGATGAAGGCGCCTATAAAGCCCTAACTGATGCAAAAGCTGCTGGCAAAATCGGGCATATCGGCGCTACCTGCCACTCTTTAGAAGCATTTGCAAAAATTGTTGAAGAATATTCTGATAAAATTGAAACCATTATGTTCCCATTTAACATTATTGAAAATCAAGGTGTTGAGGTTATGGAACGTTCTGCAGCAAAAGGCATGGGCTTTATTGCAATGAAACCCTTGGCAGGCGGAAATATTGAAGACGGACGCCTTGCTCACCGCTATATTTTCTCTAACCCAAATTGCCATGTTTCAATACCTGGCATGGCAGATGTAGAAGAAGTATACCAAAACGCCCTTGCAGGCGAAGATGACAGCCCGATTACAGCGGAAGAACTTGCAGAATGCGAAAAAATTCGTGCTGAGCTTGGCACAAGCTTTTGCCGCCGCTGTGGTTATTGCGCACCATGCCCAGAGGGCATAGATATTCCCACAAACTTCTTGTTTGTAAACTACTTGCGCCACTATGGCCTTGCAGATTGGGCAAAAGAGCGTTATGCGGCTGTACAAGTAAAGGCAGATGCTTGTGTAAAGTGTGGTATTTGCGAAACACGTTGCCCGTATGATTTAAAGATTCGCGATATGCTTGAAAAAGTTGCAATTGAAATGGCATAAGATAAAAATAAAAAAGAGCAATGGAAACGTTGCTCTTTTTTATTTGCTTAAAGCAATGCCAATAAATACTCTTTTATGAAAAAAATTAAAATATTTTTCTAATTATATAAAACCTATAACGTTATATTTGCTTTTCACAGTTATCCGCATAATTCTCATTATTTTTCTTGTTGCGAATAGATATAAAAAAATCACTCATTAGCTTTTGGCACTCTTCTTCACAAATACCTTGTGTAATAACAGGCCTATGGTTAAATGGCATGGCAAACAAGTTTACCACTGAACCGCAACAGCCCGCCTTTTCATCTTTAGCGCCGTAAACTATTCGGTCTATTCGGCTGTTAATAATAGCCCCTGCACACATTGGGCATGGCTCTAACGTAACATACAATGTACAGCCACTTAGGCGCCAACTTCCCAGCTTTTCACAGGCGTTATTAATTGCAATAATTTCTGCATGCCCTATAGCGTTTTGTTCTTGCTCTCTGTTGTTATATGCCTCCGCAACAATTTCTCCGCTTTTCACAACAATCGCACCTACAGGTACTTCGCCTTGCTTTGCAGCCTCACGCGCAAGTTCAATTGCTCTTTTCATAAAAATATCATCTGTATAGTTCATCATTATTTATATTACCTCAAAAATAAAGTTACGCATACCACCAGCAGTGCAAAAGTAAAAAATGGGGCGCTAAGCATTTTTTCTGCCCTTGTTATTCTATCTGGTCTTGTATTTGTATGCAATGGTGCTCTCTCTTTATTTCGTAATATAAGCAGGCTTAAAAACCCAAGCACTGCACATATGGCAAATAAAACTGTTACCAGTGTAATAGCGGCTGTTCCTTCTATATTCTGTATAGCATATTCTGTTGCAAAGGCAAAAGCATTATTTATGAAATGAAGCAAAATAGAAGTTTTTATTCCCTTTTGCAAAAATGCCGTGTACCCAAGTACCATACTTAGTAAAAATATTGAAGGCATCTCATAAAAGCGCGCATGCATAAGCATAAACAAAGCCGATGTTACTGCAATTGCAAATACCGCTCCATAAGGCATAAGCATTTTTTGCATATACCCTCTGAATAAAACTTCCTCTAGAACAGCAGGTACAATACACATATATATAAACAAAATAACTGTCGCTAAAATATCTTTAGGGAAAACAAATGGCCTTACACTTTCTAATTTCACCCAACTTGAAAGAGCTCGCTCAAACAGGCCACTTAATAAGCTTGTAACGGGTATAACGCCTAAAAATGCAAGTACAAAAGGTAACGGGTTTGTTGCATCCGCATTTTTGAATAGAGAAGTATTTTTTTTTCTTGCTGTAAATTTCTTCAAAAATATAATCGCTATACATAAAGGCACTGTAGCATATAATAAATAAATTCCCTGCACTAATACTTCCGGTACTCCTACAGGGTTTTCAAAGCTGGCCCCTTCAAAAAAACGGTTAATTAAAAAAGAGCCAAGCCAATGCAAAACCGCATTTGTAAAAGTAAATAAAAGCAGAGAAACGCCTATTAAGTTTGCGGTATATTTAAGCCTATCCCTTTGCATGTTATACCTTTTCTCTCTACAACAAATTTTTTTAATTATACCACAAGTTAATATATTCTATAAACTTTGGGTATGCCTCAGGGAATGAGAGTTCACTTGGCAATTCATCAAAAAAATCAATTTTTTCAATTTCACTTTCCGGTAAATTGCCAAATTCTTGTACTTCCGCAAAAAACAACATACCATAAACTTCTTCTTCAATTGTAATTGAGTATACACAAACAGGTTCAATGGTATATTTTAATGCTCCGCTCTCCTCAAACAATTCTCTTTGGGCAGCATTCAATATGCTTTCATTTCCTTCTCTATGCCCCCCGGGCATTTCCCAGTATCTGCCTTCGTTTTTGTTTTTGCCACATACCCATTTGTTTTGGTGCTTTGTTGCAATTACCGCAAATTTTAGCAGGTTATTGTCTATTTCGTTTATATTATAAAATTTTATTTTCACTTCTGCGCTCCTCTTAAAATAAATTCAAAATTGCTAAAACATTTGTTCACACTTTTTAAATATACATTTTCGGTACATTATATCATAACTATCATTAACAAATAAAATTAGTCAAACCTTTTGAAAACAAATTACACCTCCACTACACCATTCTGTTAACATCTTACAATGTGCTACAAATATACGTGTCGCTTAGTATCACTAAAAAGTAATACTTCCCTGATTTCTTCTATTTACTCAATTCACCCACCCAGTATTCCGTCTTTTCACACACTGCCAATATAGCTATTATGCAAGCCTGTTAGTTTCTTTTAAAATAGCCGATATATATTCCTAATCAGTTTGCAAAGCAACATACAATATGTTATGATTCATTAATCTGAATTGTTTAATTTCAATGATAAAATAGTAACCATTCTGACAAAAATTGAAATGACAACTATAAGGGGGCAAGCATATGAAATATGGCATTATATACTATAAAGAAACAGATAACATTGGTGATGATATTCAAAGCTATGCGGCAGCACAGTTGTTGCCTTCAGTAGACTGTCTTGTAGACAGAGAAAGTCTCAATGAATTTTCACTTCCTGATAATAAAAAGGTAGCGGTAATTTTTAACGGGTGTTTTTTGCACAAAAAATATAACTGGCCACCTTCTAACAATATCATTCCGTTGTGCATATCTATGCATTTCACACCTAATGACCACTGGGGTATAGGCTACAACTTTTTAGATGGTGCGGGTGGAGATTACCTGCGTAATTTTGGAGCTATTGGATGCTGGGATAGCCATACATTAAATGCATTAAAATCACGCAATATAGATGCGTACATTTCAGGATGCTTAACCCTTACATTAAACCAGCGTATTAAAAGTCAACATGCTGGAAGTTATGTTTGTGCTGTAGACATTCCTAAAGAAGTGGAAAATGAGATGTCTGAGCGCCTCTCTGCCAGTGGCATAGAGCTAAAAAAAGAAACACATTGGGTAGACTATAAAAAGGAGCAACTTAGCTGGGATGAGCGCATGCAACGTGTGGAAGGCTTGCTTGATGTCTATCAAAACGCACGCTGCGTAGTAACAAAACGCCTTCACTGTGCCTTACCATGCCTTGCCATGGGCGTGCCAGTTTTATTGTTGTACGATGAAGACAAAGATGACGTGACACGATATCAGTATTTCTTGCCGTTTTTAAGTGTCAGCACAGTGGAGGATTTTTTGAATAAAAAAGACCTTTTTGAATTAATAAATCCTGCAGATAATTCGGGAAAACACTTGACGATTGCAAATGAGCTTGAAAAGCGAACAAAAGAATTTACATATGCCATTGAAAATGATACCATATCTGTTTCTGGGCTAAGTAAATCTTACGTGGAAAAATGGCGTACAGAGCTTTTGGAGCATATGGCAGACAGTGCATCAAATGAACTAAAAAAAGAGAAAGAGGCATATAGAAATATTGAAAAGCTGGCAGTTGAAAGGGCTACTGCACTTGTAGATATCGGTGAATATGCAGCTCGGCTGAAACAACAAGTCGAATCACTACAAAAAAGCCACGATATTTTAGAAGTGAAGTGTATGGCACTGGAGAAAAAGTTGCTTGCAAGTGAGCAACAACTTGAGATTATATACCGTAGCAGACTTATGCGAATTGCACTGTCAATGCGAAATATGCTAAGAAGAAAATAGTTATTAGGCCGTAATGAAAGCGAGAAACCGAATGAACAAAGTAGGAATTGTTATATTGAATTTTAACAGCAGTTCATTGCTGAAGCTGACACTGGATTCTTTGGTACGTGCGAAAAGCGAAGTGAAATGGGAGCTATATCTTGTAGATAATGCCTCTGAAGCCGAAGATAGTGTGCTATCAAAAAAGTATTTTGAAGAGATTGTTTTAAGTAATGGGTTTTCAGGTGTATTTTTTGCTTCTGAAGAGAATAAAGGATTTTCCGGTGGAAATAATATAGCTATAAAGCATTTTTTAAACGATGCAAGCATTACGCATATTTGTTTACTTAATTCAGATGTAATTGTCTCAGACAACTGGTTAGATATTTTGATTGTCGATGGATTCGATGTTACGGGTCCAGTTGCAAATGTGGCTGGTAATGAACAAACAATAGCGGTTGACATTAAACCTACCAAAGACGAAACTGCTTTTCTAACAGTAAACAGTTTTGCAAAACGCAGAAGAAATGCTTATAGTGGAAGTCGCGTTGTAAGTAGCTTAGTTACATTTTTTGCCACAGTGTTCAAGCGCGAAATAATTGAGGAAATTGGCTTATTGGACGAACGTTTCTTTCCAGGCTCTTTTGAAGATGATGATTACTGTGCGCGCATTGAAAAAGCCGGTTTTAAAATATGGATAAGAAGAGATTGCTATGTACATCATTGGGGTTCAGGCTCTTTTTCTAATCTGTCAACAGATTCGTGCATTATTATTTCAAATGAAAACCGTCAGCGCTTTGAAGAAAAATGGGGAGTACAATGGGAAAACCGAGACTGGAAGCTTCTGGAATCATGCTTTCAAGATGCTTTTTTTCTTGTCGAAAAAGGAAATCCCGAAGATTGGACAAAAAAGATTTTGATAAATGAAATGTACGACATAGAAAGGGCATTTGATAGATTGACACAGCAAGCAATACGTTTAAGCTCTGAAAATGAAGATTTGCGCATACAGATGCGAAACGAACTACCCCTTGGTGAAAACTTGCGCCAAATTATAGCCAAGATACTTCGCCGCATTATGCGAACTACACCAAAAAATAGAACTGAAAAAATACTTACTAAGGAAAAACACAATTTGACACAGGCAATTCTTGCTCAGACGTTTGAATGTATGCGTCAAAGCAATAGTAAAACTGTATGTGTTTTTGCACCTATGTTTACTGAGGAAAACATAACTGATGGTTACGTGCAACGCGTGAAAGCTATAGACGAAGGTATCTTAAGTGGCTTTTATAGGATATACATACATACGCATGACACACATCTGGCACCGAAAATTGAAATAGTAGATGATAGGCATTTGACAATTTGGCTTGACCCCGAGGATAAAGAGCAAGCAAAAACACTGAGACGCATTGTGCAACGCAGTAGAACCGCTTACATACATAGCGTTTTACGTATTATGGTAGATACTATACCTGAAAAATTGCGCAACCGTATTTTTTTAGATAAAAAGATTAAAACTATCTGGGATATGCATGGCGCAGTACCAGAAGAGTTTGTAATGCACAATGATTATTATGGCGCGCAAATGGCAGGCGACGCAGAAGAGTTTTTAGCGAATAATGCCGATACGGTAATTGTTGTTACCCAAACAATGAAAAAACATCTTAAATATAAGTATGGTGAAGCTTTGCGTGCTCATGTAGTTGTAATGCCAATTTTCACTGAAAATATGCTGCAACCTGTTGATTGCATACAAGATAAGGCTCTAAAAGAAGGGCAGCCACCACTTGTAGTGTATGCCGGAGGTCTTCAAAAATGGCAAAAAATTGACGAAATGCAAGATTTAGTCACAAAGCTTGGTGACACTTATCGTTATGTTTTTTTTGTGCCACGCCCAGATGAGTTCGTTGAAAAGTTTGAAGAAAGTAACTTGCCAGCTGAAATACGTGTGGAACATAAGCAACCTGGCGAAGTACTGGAGGAATACAAGGCTTGCCATTATGGGCTTGTTTTACGTGATGATATTGTGGTAAATAATGTAGCTTGCCCAACAAAACTAATTGAATATATTAAGTTTGGTATTATACCAATTTTAGACACCCCAAACATTGGGGACTTTGTGGAGTTTGGGATGCAGTACATTAGCAGGGAAGTTTTCGAAAAAGGCGCATTCATGGATGAAGCGGAAAGGCAACGTATTGCAGAAAAAAATCTTACTGTGTTAGAAAAATTGGCAAAGGAATATGTATCTGGAAGGCAATATATGATTGAAAGCTTATAATGGAGGTTTTATTTTGTTTAGGCATCGGTTAGAGAGCTTTTTTTGGATGTTGCGTTTTCGCTTTCGCTTTTTTTTGAAACGCAAAAACTCAAAAAGAAGTGTTGCCCTTGTAGTAAACAGTTTTGATAAAGGCGGACTTGAGCAGGTTGTGCTCAATCTGTATCTTGGGTACAAGAAACAGGGCTGGAATGTGTATATTCTTTCGCAAACTCGAAATGTCGGGCAAATGGCGGAAAAGTTAATAGATATACGTGACATCTATATTTTTGATAATAATAAAGATGCTTTTATCAGTTTTTGCTGGCGAAAAAAAATAGACGTTTTACACTACCATTACAATACCTATATGATGCCCGGTGCCCGAAAAATGGGCTTTTTGATTTTGTATACAATGCATAATGTGTATACTTGGATGAGCTTGGATGAAATACAACTTTATAGTAAAAAGCTATCTTTTGCGCACAAAATAGTGCCCGTTTCCGGGTTTGTTGAAAAATATTATTTGGCGCGTACTGGCGTATCTAAAAGTAATATCCACACAATTTTGAATGGTGTGGATTTTGAAGAGTTGGATAGAAAATATGATAACTTCCCCATTTCGCGCGAAAGTTTGGGGCTTAAAGCCACTGATAAGGTTGTTTCGGTTATTGCTTCATTCCATCATGTCAAACATCAAATAGGAATGATTGGAGTAATGGAGCAAATATATAAAACTAACCCAAATATAAAATTGTTGCTAGTGGGAAATAAAGGAGATATAAACTATTACAACGCTTTTGAAAAAGAATTAGCAGATTCTGTCGCCCAAGAGAATATCATTGTGGTACCTTACTTCGACCATATATATATGGGGCAGTTCTTGCGTGAAATTGTTGATATTTTCGCTTTACCAACATTACAAGAAGGATGCAGCAACGCGGTTTTAGAGGCTATTTATTGTGCTAAACCAATGTTATTAACAAATGTAGGTAACGCGGGTGATATTAAAGATACTACATCCTGCGAAATTGTCTCTGCTGCCTATGAAGACATAGTAACTCTCTCTCAAGCAGATGTTTTGACTATATCAATGCAGAAGAGTAATAAAAATACGAAAGAATTATCTGATGCAATAATAAAGATAACATCAAATTTGGACAAATATACAGCTAAAGCAGTTAAGGTAGCAAAATCTACAGCAGTATATAGCACAGAATACATGGTTGAGCAATATGTGAAGATAATTGAGTCTTTACGATAGAATAGTAGGTATTTCTTTTAGTAAATTCGCTCGTAAATCATGGTTGCCAATTTATTGAGTGCTACGACTAACACTGTAATTGGGAAAGCGGCGTGATAATTTTCGCACCGCTTTTTTGGTGTCCCAGAAGGGATTCGAACCCCCGGCCTTCCCCTTAGGAGGGGGACGCTCTATCCAGCTGAGCTACTGAGACATATTTTATTTATAAAACAATAAAGGAATCACTGCATTCCTATTTCCATATTATAAGAAACAGGCACCTAAAAAGCAAGTAATTCCTTTACTACTCTCTATTCCTATTCGTTCTCTTTTTCTTCTTGTATCGCTTCGCTGTTTTTTCTTTTATGGTATTCCTCTGCTTCTTCATTTGTCATCATTCGTTTTGTTTCTTCATTATAAATGCCTTCTTTACGCCATTTACTTATTCTTATACGAGATTGAATGAAGACGTATACAAGAAAAAGTATTATCAACCCAAGAAGCCCAAACATTATATTTGAAACAACTTTCATACTACCTACAAGCTTGTTGTGGGTAATGCCATATACATCGGTTAAATCAAATAAAGATGTTGCACCACTAATAAACCTATTATATGCAGTTAAAGCAAGTAAAGCTTGCAAAGTAGCATCATAATCTGTTTCGCCTGTGCAAGCAAAACTTCCGTTTTCATTTTGGTAAGCTAAAATGTCTTGTACAATTTTCCCGTTACCAAATTCATCAGGTGAAATGTCAAGCTCTGTTAAAGCAATTATTACTTGTGCTGTCTCTTGAATGCTAACATTACCCGCACTTCCGTAGCCACCTGTAGGTAATTGTTCATTTTCAAGGTAATTAAGCGCATTTTGTATTACAGCGTTTACTTCACCATCTGCTTGATAATTAGACAATGCTTGTAATGCAACTGCAGTGGCCCTTACATCAGAGCTTCCACCTGCACCATTTGAAGAAAAACCACCATCTTCATTCTGCCAAGAAATAATTTTTTGAACAAGTAGTTCTCTTGTTACATCGCCTTTTTCATGAAATTCATATGGGGCACAATCAACCACAATAAGTGCATAAAATGTGCTATATACACCTTGCTCATCTAAACTTGAATTAAGTGAAACGCCTGCAAGAAGGTTTACCCCTAAAGATGTTTCAGCGTATTTACCTATTGCAGTATAAGTTAATATAACAGACGGATAGTCCTCAGTGGCTATATTACTGTCTGTTCCACTTAACGCTTTTTCAAGGTTAGTTTCGTACTCTGTGTACATATGAGCATCAAGTTCTCTGTACCCACTGCGGGCAAAAGCAAATATTTCCCAGTTTGTATCTAAGTTATAAATATTTATTTCTTTTTCAAGCCATTTTGCCGCAGCAGTTGCTGCTATTTCAGCATTTGTTTTCGCTTGTTTTTCTGTTGTACACCCTGCACAAGACAAAACCATTACAATACTTAAAATAAAGGCAATTACTCTTCTAAAGCTTTTCAAAAGGTATCCCTCCATCATTTTACTACTCAAAAATAATTATTATAAAACACTGTATAAAATACCATAAAAGCAATATATAGTCAATTAGCTGTCTTCCCACAATTTCCTTATTTTATACCCTTTCAACAAATGTATTTATTTGGTATAATTTACATTAAGTTAAGAACAACGCTTAGCAAGGAGCTTTTTCATTTGGAAAACATAACCGAACAACAATATACAGAATTTGAAACCTTTGTAAAAAACCACCCTACAGGTAGTTTTATGCAAAGTATAAACTGGGGCAAAGTTAAAAACAACTGGAAACAGGAGCTTATTGTACACAGGGATGCAATAGGCAATATAGACGGCGCTATGATGCTTCTTGTTATGCCTATGGGCCCTGGTGCAATGCTTTACGCCCCACGTGGCCCTGTTTGCGATTTTAATGATGCTGTTGTGCTTGGTGCACTTATAAATTCAGCAAAAGAAATAGGCAAAAAATATAATGCACATATTTTAAAAATGGACCCCTTTGTATCAGACGATGAAGCGAATTACGCACAAAAAATACAGGCCTTTCATAGTTGTGGCTGCACCTTAGATGAAAACGCCGCTTTTAAAGACACTATACAGCCACGTTATAATTACATGCTTACATACATTAAAGGCATGGCAGATGACGACCTTTTAATGTGTTTCAACAGCAATACGCGTTATTATATCCGCTTTGCAATAAAAAATGGCATTGAATGTAAAAACATGGGGTTTGAAGGATTAGATGAATTTTATAAAATTTATGCCTCCACTGGAGAGAGACAAGAATTTCTCATTCGCCCGAAAGAATATCTGGAGCGGCTTTTAACCTCCTTTGGTGAAAATGCACGTTTATATATGTGCTACTATAACGGCGAGCCTTTATGTGGCGGAATTTGTGTGCAATACGCAGGGCGAACTTCACATATATATGGGTGTACAAAATATAACCCCGAAATGCGTAAGCTGCACCCTACATACCTTTTG
>JGI994J12354_10002038_pt1 | contig 20164 bp, 23 predicted proteins | sample IntmicLarv3ML3BL_FD_12354 | JGI IMG/M metagenome (IMG submission 12354)
CCACTTCGCTATATCTTAAATCTTGGTGGTCATCCCATTCTTCCCCGCATTTCGGACAAATAAAGGTTTCGTCTGATACATTTGGGCATCTACTATCACATGGGGATTGCCTACATTCTATACACATTTATAATGTCCCCCCTGATTTTCCAATAATATAATTTCGACTTTTTTTGTAGCATTCTCTTTGTCTATTTTATCTGTTGTCATTACAGCCTTAATCAGTCCAGCTTTGCTATACCCTTGATTAAACATACTTATAAGCTTGTCATCCGATATACAGTAATCTTCTCGCATTTACTTAAGCCTCCCCGTTACAAAAACAAGCACTATTGCCGTTACAATTACTATTTCATAGGATATTTACCATTTATCTACCTCTCAGTTGTCAAAACTGTTTTTCTGTGGTATAATTTATATAGTTTATTTNCCCCTGCCACTAACAGGATTGCCGTCCTTAGGTGGCTTTTTATTTTATGTTTTTTTCCTGTCTGTAGCTGGTGTATGTTGCTAACATTGCACGTAATACAGCTATTTCGTGCAATAGACCATTTATTGCTACTTGGTCATCTTTGATTATTTGCATGTACTTTTTTGCATTTCTTTTATTTGTATCTAAATCCAGTTTGTAGCATAGCCATGTAGCGTAAAAGATAGCTATTGCTATTACTATAAGCGCAAATATTTCCACATTAGACATGTTTAACATTCCCTTTTCTCCTTGTCTGCCTATATGTATCCAGTAGCATGTTTTTACCGTCTAATTCTTCTCGTAGCCTTTGATTTTGCCTTGCCCTATATCTATCAGTATCTACTTTATTTGACTGGATAACAGCCCATATAAGTGCTATGGCGGATATCCATGTTGCAACTATTAGTAAGATAGTTATTGTTTCTGGTTCCATTTTTCTTACACTCCTTTATACCCTAGCAATTCTGGCACAGTAACATGTAATTTTTCTGATAATTTAAACATTTCTTCTAGTGTCATTCTTTCAGGTCTTTCAAGTCTATTTTCATAGGTTCTTCTGCCTTTCCCAAAAAAAATTTTTCCCATTTCTTCATTTGTATAGTCGTGTATCCCCTTTTGTGCCTTGAGCATTGAAATCATGTGCTTAGCATGTTCTTTTCTTTCCTGTGATAAAGCATTTAAATTTACTTTTGGCATGTTGTTGCCTCCTTTCTTTTTTTGTCATTTGGGTTGTTGCAGTTCTTCGGGTTGCTTTTTATGGTTGGTTTATTGCTTCTCCCAATCCCATAGTATTTCAAGGATTAGGGCGTTTAATGTATGCCCTGTGGATTGTGCCTCACTTTTTAATTCTTCATATAAGGTCATTGGTATTGCCAACCCTAATCGTTTTTTATTCGTCACCTTTGCGTCACCTCCTGAATATAATATATCATTGCGTCACTTTTGCGTCAAGTACTTTTTTTACGTCTTTTTTACGTTATAATGACGCTATAGTGACTAATTATTGAAAGAGGTGTTTTTATGTCATCCGACCTACCGCGCTATACCCTTAGGGTTCCGCAACTTACACTTGATAAGATAAGGTATATTGCAGAAGAAAATGGACGCTCTGCAAATAAGGAAATCGAATTACTGATTAAAAATCAAATCAAGGAGTATGAGACGCAGAACGGAGAGATTTCTGTCTCTGATTTAGAACGCTAATTAGGAATTGATTTATACTCATTCCTCTTTTTTTAGCTTCAATCCTTACCGTTTCGTCTAATCCGTCTGGCAATCTCAATGTTAGGCGGATTGTTGTTTGCGTTTTTTCCATTCTCTCACCTCTTTCGGGTTGTTGTTTAGTGAATTTAATTCACTTTATTCTGCAAAAAAAATAGCGTTTCTCTCTTGCTGACTTAACTTTAGCACCTTTGTTAATGCTGTGATTTCAGAGGCTTTGAATTCCCCCTCCTCGTTGAACCGATTGTATAGGGTTTCTCTTAGTATTCCTGTTTGCTCTGCAACAAAAACCATTGTGACTCCTGACTTATCAATTCTATCTCTTAGCGCTTTTACGTCTACCATGCTACACCTCCTTTGTTGATTTAAATTCACTATATCATCGATGTGAATTTGTGTCAACACTTTTTTACATTTTTGTTGATTTATTTTCACAAACGTGTTATTCTTACCGTACAAGGTGGTGAAATAGCTAATGGAATTATATAAAAACATAAGAAAGAGGCGTTTAGAAAAAGGACTTTCGCAAGATGCGTTAGCCTCCTTAACTGGTTATACCGACCGCTCTTCTATCGCCAAGATAGAAAAAGGAGATGTCGATTTACCAGAAAGTAAAATAGCTGTCTTTGCTAAAGCATTGGGTACTACATCGCCGAAGCTAATGGGCTGGGAAGAAGAAACAACTCAATACCCCTCAAACCTAACGCCATTAACTAAATCTAATTTCAAAAAAGTCCCTTTGATTGGCTCAATCGCTTGTGGTGTACCCATATTGGCGACCGAAAACATAGAAGAATATATTGATATGGATTGTGAACTAAATGCAGACTTTGCACTAAGGTGTAGTGGGGATAGTATGATAAATGCAAGGATTTTTAATGGGGATATTGTTTATATCAAGAAACAATCATATGTAGAAAATGGAGAGATAGCAGCAGTGTTAATTGGCAATTCGGAGTGTGAGGCTACCTTAAAAAGGGTGTACATAGATAAGGAAAAAGTTAGGCTGTGTGCCGAAAATCCCACATGCGAAGATATAATTTTTTTTCGGGAAGAAATGGACAATGTTAGAATTGCTGGTAAAGCAGTTGCCTTTTTAAGTAGTGTGAGATAGTCGCACTTTTCGCGGGAGTGTGAGGATTGAAAAAAAGAGAGTGATGTGAGGTAGAAGGAAGTGATAGTTTGGAAAAAGTCGGAGAATTTACCACAAACATAATCAATGCACTTAACTTAGATATTCCAACTGGAACAGATATATTCTTAGGCGATAGCAATATTAAACACATGCAAACCTCGCACCCAAATGACTTTATCAGGTATGGCGGTGATATTGCCGATATAATATTAAATCCCGATTATGTTGGAAAAAATAAAAAGGATAATTCTGTGGAGTTTGTAAAAGAGTACTTGGTCGACAATGCTTTTGTAAAGGTAGCTGTGAGGGTATCGCAAGGCAATACTTATTACGCAAGGTCCATATACGTCCTCAATCCTAGGAGAGTTGTTAACTTTATACGCAAGGGTACACTCTTAAAACCTTGACAAATTTTAAATATATAGTATAATAATAGTACAAATACATAAGCTATAGAACAAGAATTAAAGGACGGAACGGGCATCCGTCACCCTAGTTGGAGATGTGGGAGTGTCGCCCCACTTAATTCTTGTACTGGTGAAGGTAGATACTATTAGGGTATCTGCCTTTTTTATTAACCTTAAATGTGTATGTGTATTGGACGTAAATGCAGTGTGTTAATATCATATTGCCAACGTTGGCAAAATGGACAGGAAAAAAGCAGGTAATAAATACCTGCCTAATTCCCACCGAAACGACACCAGAACAAACAACATTAATTTTATTCTGCACCTTTAGCAAAAACATATCCAGACACCATTAATGTTATTGTTTTAAGGAGTTCGAACATTGGTTCTTTCAAGCTACTTTGTCCGCTAGAAGCACTCACATCTACACCATATAAGATTAGGAGAATTAGTAATAAATAAGAAATAAAGTTATAATTCTTATTCCATTTAAGCCATTCTCTTTTTTCCTTTGAAGGAACTTCTTCGGTAAATATCTGTATCTGGGATTGTGTTCTTATTGGTTCATCAATTTCAGATACAGCGGGAATAATTGTTTCTTCGTTTGTTTCGCTCAATTGATACCCTCCGTGTCGTCATGCAGGATATCGTCATCAAGGAGCAGAGGCTTGTTGCCCTCCCATGCTTTTCTCCAAGCGGAACCTCTCTCGTGTGTGATGTTAGATAACGTAATGCCTGAAAAATCTTTGTATTTTTGCCAAACCTTGTTTAAGGCTACTTGGAACGCAGGAAAAGACCCCTCGGTAATCATATACCCTTTTCCGTTGCAGTCCCTGCTGTAATCTTTTATAGGCTTATCCTTATAATTTTTAAATTCGTCATAAACGGAAGATATAACAGGTCCATATTTCCAGACCTCAAACCTTTCGGGGAAAAGAGGATTTCTTGTGTTTTTTAAATGCTCTCGGTAAACGAAATACAATAACTTTTGTAACTTCATGGGAGAAATTTGTACACCTTCGGTGTTTGCTAGGTATAAAATACTGTTACTCACTACAGAGGCAGTTATTGGTACAGAAGTATTAGACATAGTATCACCCCTTTTTAAACAAAATTATTTTCTCTTTATATTATAGCACAAAGTAAAGCATATATTCAATATATATGAAATTCACTAAGTTTGAATTACCCTACCGAATAAAAAATCCCCCTCTGCGCCAACAGAGAGGGAAACAATACAGCGGTCATACATAAAGTACAACACACCTACAACAAAGGTATTGTACCATAAGACCGCTTTTATTTCAATACATAAAAGGAGGTCTATTTTTAATGGCAACAGCTAAGAAGCTACCGTCTGGAACATGGCGAGCACTTGTTTATAGCCACACTGACACAGTTAAAGGGAAAAAATTGCGAAGGTATGAAAGTTTTTCGGCAGACAGTAAAGCCGAGGCGGAATATCTAGCATCTTCCTTTGCTATTGACAGGAAAAGGCGCAAAACTCCCTCAGCTTTACTTTTTAGGGATGCTTTAGAAAACTACATAAGGGATAAAAACAATATCCTATCACCTTCTACAATTCGTGGATATAAAACCGCACAAAATAACTGTTTTGAAGTTCTTAACGACATACCATTGAAAAAAATAGATGAAGTAATAATTCAACAACAAATAAATACTAATGCTTTCAAATATTCTGCTAAAAGCCTAAAGAACCAAATGGGTCTTATTAGTGCTGTATGTAAAAAATACAAAATAAAAATAGATTTCGAAGATATAACCATGAAACCAAAAGAAAAGACAGAAATTTTAATACCCACACAAGAACACATGCAAATTATAATAAATGCTATTAAAGATACCAAGATAGAAATACCTGTGCTCTTAGCAGGGTTGCAGGGGCTACGACAAAGTGAAATAGCCACATACAAACACGATAGCCTAACAGGCAATATTTTGCAAATAAAAGGGGCTCTTGTTCCAGATGAAACACACAGACTTGTATATAAAGAAAATAATAAATCCTATGCAGGAACAAGAAGTATAATTCTTATAGATTATGTTGCAAAAAGACTTACGGAATTAAAATTATCTGAAAGCGCTTGCAATATGACTCCCTCAAGTATTTTGCGAAAATTCAAAAAAGTTTGTGCTGATAATGGATTGCCAGCATATACAATGCACTCTCTTAGGCACTTCCATGCTTCTGTAATGCTCGCGCTAAATATACCAGATAAATATGCAATGGATATACTTGGTCAAAGTAGCCCACACATGCTAAAATCTACATATCAGCATCTTTTTAGCGACGAATTTTTGAAGGTAAATGCGAAGATAAACGAACATTATAAAGACCTAAATTAAGTATATATGCAACACGGAATGCAACACAAAAAAATAAAACCGCTGTAAAATCAACGGTTTTAGGACGGAGAAGGAGGGATTTGAACCCTCGCGCCGCGCAAACGACCTATACCCTTAGCAGGGGCACCTCTTCAGCCACTTGAGTACTTCTCCATAACAATCCCTCATAATGCCTTACGCAAGCGATAGTATAACACAATTACCAGCACTTTGTCAACTGCATTTTAATATGTTCAACTTCTTACTATAATGTCTACTTAGTTCCATTGTATCTGCTCTGTTATATCCTCTCCATTGCGATTGTAAAATTTCACTTCATTTAAATCAGCATGTGCCATTTCTATATCAGGATTAACCTCAGTAAATACAAAAAACTGCTCTTGTTCAGGAATACCCATACTATACTCCTGGCCTTCTAAGTAAACTGTTATCTTCCTTATCCCAAAAACAGCATTACGTCCGCCAATAAGAAAATATTTTTTTTGGTTTTCTTCTATTATTTTTTCCTGAAAATTGCTGGTTCCATAACCGACAGAATCTACTCTGTATTTCCCATTGATGCCTTTGATTAAATGAATTTTACCCAATTGTTCGTTAATTTCGACCAATACAATTTTTTTATTCCCTATATTTATGGTTTCATACAGCTTTATGTCATTATTCGGGGCAGAATAATCAGTTTTGGAGTTCAGAGCCCTCTCTACATATTCTATGAGATTACTCATATCTGCTTTAATTGGAAAAGTTGAACAATATAAAATTCCTGATATTAAAATAGCTAAAAGCATTGTGACCGTCGCAATGACTGTTTTCTTCATTGGATACCTCCTATTGGTAAATTCACTTCATTCCCAAAATATTTATTCTCTTATCAACCAACATTCTCTAAAGCATATCCCTTCCACTACCACTTATTTCTTAACCATTATACCAAGTTCCTTATGCATATTTTCTATTTCAACAGCCTTATGCTCTCCGCCAAATTCTCCGTCTAAAGTCCAACTAACATCCTCGTCGCATTGAACGCTTATTTTTTCAGCCTTAAAAAAATAAAACTCTTTCGCTGAAAAATCCTGAGCCAGCAACCCTGCAACTATAGATTGAATCTCTATAGGATTTTCGGGATTTTTTACAAGCATACACTCAAAAAGTCCGTCATCAAGGCACACCCTGTCCTCTTTATATCTTTGAACTCCGCCAATTGAAAAGGAGTTCGATACCATACCAAAAATAAAATCATCTTCAATTGTTATTGTGTCATACACAACTTTCATACTATAGCTACGAAGGGTTGGCAACCTCTTTATCCCCTCTAAAATATAAGCCATATGCCCCAACATATTTTTTGCCTGCTGTGGCGTATCATACGCTACATCTGTAAATGCACCAAAAGCAGCAACATATACAAAACAATCGTTGCAAAACCGCCCTATATCGCATTTAAACTCTTTACCCTTAAAAATAATACCCATAGCCTTCATTGCATTTGTAGGCAACCCTAAGCTAAGTGCAAAATCATTAGTACTTCCCATTGGCAAATAGCCTAACAACGGCCTCTTATCTTTGGGCAAGCTAAGCATCCCCCTGACCCCTTCGTTAAGAGTTCCGTCTCCACCGCAAAGTATAACTAAATCGTAGCCCATAGCTTTTTCTGATATAGTTTTGCTTGCGTCTAATTTGCCTTGAGTTGGGTGTACAGTGGCATCGCCACCATTAGCAGTTATAAAATTTACTATTTCAAAAAGCTTATTTTTTATTGTCCCTTTACCTGAGAGGGGATTAAAAATAAAAAGCACTCTTTTAGTCATCAATACATTCCTCTAACTTATCAATTTTATTTGTTTCTAAAATTATACCCTTGTATTTCAACAAACTCAACAACAAAATTTTTAAAAAAATTTACATACTTATATTTTAAAATCATTTCATTTGTAGTATACTTTTCTTTAGAATACGAATGAAGTTCTACTTTTGTTCGTTAGCATACCACAAAAAGCAAAATTTTAGCTTAAATATATATTGAGGAGGAATTAATTATGATAGGAACAAAAGTAGTTCATAAATTTATGATGAAAGGTAGTGACGGTCATTACGTTGGAGGCCTTGTTAACGGGGCTAGAATCGTAGATGTTTGGGGCGATGTAGGAACCGAGCTTATGGTGCTTGCAGACGGTGATATCAGCCTTTTCCTCGGATACAAAGACATTCAGTTTACAGCGCCTGTTTACGTTGGCGATTTCATGGAATACCATGGCTGGATTGAAAAAGTTGGTACCTGCTCATATACATGTAAATTCGAGGCTTACAAGGTGATTACTATGTTAGATAGAACTGATGCCGACATGACAGGTATTGAGCATACTGCCGCTACAGCATGTGTTCCTCCTGTACTTTGTGGTACAGCTATTGGTAGCCTTTACATTGCAAAAAAAGACCAACGAGGCCCACAGCATGATGATTTTAAAGATGTTGTTCATGTAGCGAAATAATCTTTGTTTCGATTATCCGCTACTTATAGACAAATTAGGTGCAAATAATGTTAATTAGAAAAATTGAATATACGGATTTGCCAAACATTTTGGACATCTATACCCATTTACATGATAACGCCATTTCAGATATTGATAGAGACACCCTAACATTATGGCATAAAATTATAAACGACCCTAATCACCATATTATTGTTGGTGTTATTGATAGCACAATCGTTGCCACATGTGTACTAATGATTGTACCTAACCTGACAAACAATAAAAAGCCTTATGCTCTTGTTGAAAATGTAGTTACCCTCCCTGCTTATCGCAATAATGGGTATGCCACAAAAATACTCGATTATGCAAAAAACATAGCTATTGATAACAAATGCTATAAAATAATGCTAATGACAGGGTCAAAAAAGGACACTACACTTAATTTTTATGAACAAGCTGGCTATAACCGAAATGATAAAACTGCATTTATTCAGTGGTTAGTATAACTAATTAGTATTAACGTTGCCACTATGTAAAATTTAAAGCGGTCAATAGTTAATAGACCAAAAACCTGAATTTAGCCACCTGTTCAAATCTAAATTGAACAGGTGGTTTTTTATGAAAAAGCCTGCAAAGATTAGTCATCAATCTTTGCAGGCTTTTATAACTTATTCTTGTTCTATACAAAATTAATTTTTGTCATACAGCTGCACTGTGAGGGTGCTAGATTGCCATTGGATTTCGTATCTTAGCGCATCTGCAACAATGCGAATAGGAATAAAAACTTCTTCCTTAACTGTTATTGACGGTACATATCCGTCCAAATTTGTACCGTTTATTGTGAAAATCGAGCTTCCAACTTTATGTGAAATAGTATCATTCCCTCTATTCATTATAACTACTTGAGTATCAGTATTGTAATCAATATCCATTTTAAAAATATTTTTCAACTCGCTTAGTGGTAGCATTGTTCTATCTTGCATAATAATAATCGGAATGTTAAGGTTTTTCTGCTCATTATTTACTGATATACTAACTTTGCTTTCTTGAGTATAATATTCCACTAAGGCCAATAACGAGTCAAACTCAGGAAGCCTGTCATTGAAAAAATCGTCCAGCCATAAAGTTCTGCCTTCTAGCCAATTTGTCAAATATTTTACTTGTCCTGTAAAACTCTCTATTGCCAATGTTTCCTCTGATGAAGGAATAGAAGGCACACCCATAATTTGATGTCGCTCAAAATTTTGCTCAAATTCAGCTTGATAATAATCAGCTGTATTTTTGATATAGTCAATAGTTTGGGCTATTTCTTTATCCTTTATCTCATTCCACCTAACTGCAACAGCATCAGAAAATTCAGGAACATTCATAAGATTCCTGTACCAATAGTTGGCTACTCCTACATATATGTTTTCAGGCCCATTACCAAGTGTCTGCTCTCTGTTTCCTGCCGCAGTATCAAAATCCCATATAGGCCCCATATAAAGCCTTCTATCCTCGCCTGCACCGTTAACATACATAAACACGCTAAGGGAATGTACATCGCTGTTTTTAAATAACTCTTGAATTAAATAGAAATCTATAAATGTGTCCATGTCAATAAACTTTTGTATCTCCGAAAAATTTTGACTTCGAATTGCAAGGCTTACCTTTTCCAAATAACTTTTAATATAAGCCACATGCTCTGCTGAACGCCAATCAGTACTTGGAAAACGAATATCGTAAGCTAGTCCATTAACCGCTACAAACGTTTCATTTTCTGTTCCTTCTTGAAACGCACGTGCATCCAGCTCCAAGAAAAAGCCACTTAAGCTAGGCTCAGGGTTCCATGCAATCTCCAAACGACCAAGGTTAACATCTCTTTCGTCAGTGAGAAGATATACGCCCATATATTCTTCATTTACATACAGATGAACTTTTTGGATTGACGGAACAAAATCCATTCTGCCCATTAAATAAGCAAGGTAAAACGCACTTTCATTACGCAATAGAGACCTGTCAAAATGATTGGCAAGAAGTATCCAATCCTTGGCAACATACCCTGAGCCCATTACCGACCTAGCCTCTTCAAAACGAAAACGTAATGGCCTTTTATCAGGTCCATCTTGCCAAGTGGAATTCCCTCGCCCACGCACTCTTGCGTTAACTTCTTCAAAGGAAAATCCCTCTTGGTCGCTTGTTAATGTAATATTGCCATTTTGCCATAACTCCCGATCTTCAAAAGGACTTTGTGGCGTTGTTATATATAAAGTAGGAAAAATTTTGCTACTTTCTTCTGGCACGGTTAGCACTTGCTCTTTCGAAACCCCCGCAACACTACCATACGCAGATACCGCCATAAGTATCATCAAAAAAACAGTTATTATAAGACATCTCGTCATTCTTTTCATTTTTATACTGCTCATTATCTCTTCTCCCCCCTACTAACCTTTTGATAGTTACAATTTCTTGAAAATTTTATCCTGTAAAAACAAAATTGTCAAGCTTGCAAATCTATCAACTTCATTAAAAAAGAATAGTATCCTTAACCGAATATATCTGCATTAAAAAAATAAAGGGTTCGACAGTTGTCGAACCCTTAAAATTTATTGTTAATACTTATCCTTGCAATCTTTCGTTTCGTCCAACTTTTTCTTTGTCAAACACACTTATGGATATAAATACAACACCGCACACCGCTACCATAAAGAAACCTATGCTCTTAAATATCGGCGCAAGTTCAGGAATAAAGTTCCATGCCAATATGGCTACAATCGAGGCAAGTATTGTCCAAAATCCTGCTTTCTTGCTTGAAAAATTTGGTGCAAGAAGTGCTCCAACTACAACAAATGATGTTCCAATAGCTAACGATAATGCTTTTTGCATTGCTCCTAGAATAGTTCCCATTTGAGTAGCTATTAAGTAGGTTATAAAACTAGCGATTACTACAATTATTTTGTTTACAACAGATTTTCTAAGTTTTATTTTTTCTGATATTGGCATTTTATAAACAATATCAGCACTTACAGTAGTAGAAAGACCAACTATCATCGAGCAACCTGTACCCATATCTGCCGCCCAAAGCCCTGAAAGGGTGATCCCGCCAAGAACAGGCGGTATACTCATAAGTATAATAGGTAGAGCCTCTGCTGCCACACCATTTGGCAAAAGAGCCTTACTCGCCACACCAAGAAGAGCACATATAAAACCAACCGGTATCATAAGCAAAGCACCTAAAATATATCCACGAGTTGTTGATTTATCATCTTTTCCTGTTAACCCAATTTGTACAACACCTTGAACAGAATTTGTATTACCAATCATTACTATTACCCAGCCCATTATTCCAATCCAGCCTATACCTTCTGTAAGACTTAAATAAGGAACATCAGGTTCTGCTATAACTAAAGCTTGAATAGCTGCCCAACCGCCCTGATCATTAAGAACCACAACTGTGGCAACTGTTACACCCACATATATAAGAATAAGGTTAAGAACATTTGTTAAGGATACACTACCCATTCCACCTATCATTGCTACAAGCATAAATATAATAAATGAAAAGAATGTTCCTGTTTCAACTGTAAATACATTTGGCAAAAGTGCTGACAAGATAGCACCACCAGCTTTGTACTGAAGAGCTATAATCCCTGCTTGAATAATACACATAGCAATAACCATTACAAAACTTGTTCTTTTTCCATACATTTCATTAACAAGGGCACTTATTGTACTGTGGCCACTTCTTCTAAGATATTTAACACCAAGAAATGCTGTAATAACTGCACCAATTGCCCAAGCGGTATCATACCAGCCTGCTGATAAACCAACGGAAAACGCATTCTCAGCTATACCAATAGTAGATGCTCCACCTATTGCCAGCCCTGCAATACTTGCCGCAACTACAAATGTTCCGTTTTTACCTTTATATAGAAGAAATGATTCCTCATCTTTCTTCTGCTTATTAGACACATAAAAACTAATAGCAAAAAGCAATATAACATAACCAATTACAATCATCAACGGAATGTTCATTTTATTACCCTCCAATTATTTTAAATCTTCAATAAACCCTTTATAAGTTTCTTTAAGCTGAGGCACTACGGTACCGCCATAAGGCATAACATATACCTCTTTATCTTTCACATCCACAAAATTCATTAATTCATCTATGTTGCTGTATGCTTTAATCCCCATACTTGCAACTTCCTCAGACGGAAGTTCTGAAAGGAGCAGTACATTACCCTTTTTTATCGCCTCACAAGCTGCATAGAATATATACCCACCAATAGTAAAATCTTTTCTTAAACTCTCGTCAAGACAGCCTGCTTTAAGTGGCTCAATCCAGTCAAAAAAGTCTTTCGCACCACTGCCTTCTTTACACTCTGCCAAAAGTACAATTGTTCCGCCCTCTTTAAGGGCTCTTATCCCATTAAATAAGCTTTTGGTCGACTGATAAAAATTCAAATCCTTAGGAAATCCACCACAGCTTACAAAAACTACATCTGCCTCATAATCTATTGGAAGGCCATAGGCTTTTTGTATATACATACAGCTTTCTTTCCACGCTTTATCAAAATCACCGCAGAATATACCGCTATACTTCGATGCCGAGTTAACGCAAATATTTATACCAAAAGTCGGATTAAGCAGTTCCCCAGCCTCTCTCATATCAATATTAATTGGATTAGCTGTAAACTTTCCACTACCAACTCTATCATCCGATTTTGCCTCTATAGGATCAAGAGCCCTTTCATGATTCATTCTTATTGTATCTCTGGACGCAATTCCAGGAACAACGCTTTTTCTTCCGCCGCCGTAGCCTGACATAAGATGATGCACAGTTGATCCTATCATTATCACTTTTCTTCCAATTGCCAATGGGTTAACATAAACTTCTGTACCCAAAGAAGTTGTACCGATATTCACTAAATCAGTAGCATCACAATCATGGTCGACTACTTCTGCTACATTATTAAATACATACTCGCTTGCAAGGGTTTTTCTCTCTTGCTCACTGTGTCCTCTATGGCTTCCTACAGCAATAAGAACCACTATATTAGAAAAAGGAATACCCATATCTTCATGCAAATACTTAACAAGAAGTTCGCAAACTATATCTTGCCTCATCCAAAATCTTGTTATATCACTAATTACCACTGTCACCCTGTCATATGGCTCAATAAGCTCTTTAAGTGGCTTAGAGGCAATCACTCCATCAGCGATACAATATCGAAACTCTTTTTCTATGTCAGTAATTTCCCTCATAGGATTTTCTGACAACTTTTGTATGCTTTTAGCACCATTAAGACAAATTTCTGCTTCGCCTTTACCATACTTCAAATTTATTTTTTCCATACCACAAAATCCTTTCTAAAAATATTCTGTTTTTTATTTTACCACTTTAAAGCGTTTAAGTCAAAAAATTTTATCTCTTTAGTCTACAAAAGTTTATCGATTTTGCCCTTTATTATTGAACAAATTAAACAAAAATTTTCAAAAACTAGCAACCGCCTATATATTTTAATAAAAATACGGCAACCTTATCCAAAGGTTGCCGTAAAACTTTTTCTATGTATTCTGAGTCCTTCTCATACCTGCTAAAGCAACATTTTTATGCTTACACCAGTTATCTATAGCAACATACTATCCGTATCAAACACTTTAGCACTTTTCTTATAATAAATGTCCATAAGCCCCTGCACTGTCAAACCGTCTCGTTCTGCCCCGCTTAGTTCCAAAATTATATTGCCTCTATCCAACATAATTGTATGTGTTCCAAGCTTAAGGGCAGATGTAATGTTATGTGTTATCATCAGTGTTGTGATTTTATCCCTGCCTACAATTTCGTTGGTCAGTTTTAAAACTTTTTCTGCCGATACAGGGTCTAATGCTGCTGTATGCTCATCTAAAAGCAAAAGTTTTGGTTTCGCAATTGTACTCATCATAAGAGTTACCGATTGTCTCTGTCCACCTGAAAGGAGTTTCATCTTTGTTTTCATTCTGTTTTCCAAGCCCATATCTAACTGTGCCAATATCTCGCGAAAAGTATCGGAATCTTTTTTTCTAATAGCTCTTGAAAACAATCCTTTATGACTTCTAGAATATGCAAGAGTCAAATTTTCTTCAATTGTCATGTCAGGAGCTGTCCCTTTCATCGGGTCCTGAAACATTCTGCCAATCCTCTTCGCTCTTTTATGTTCCTTCATATAAGTTATATCCACACCGTCAAGAATAATCTCTCCGTCGTCCAATAAAAAGTTTCCCGCTACGGAGTTAAAAAGAGTGCTCTTTCCCGAACCATTAGTACCTATTACAGTATAAAAATCTCCGGGCTTTAAATGCAAGTCAACACCGCAAAGGGCTTTGTGCTCATTAACTGTTCCTGCCAAAAAAGTTTTACACGCATTTTTTACTTTGAGCATTTTTCTTCATAGCCTCCTTCTGTTGTAGCATTTGTGCTATATTATTCCTTACTGTTGGCATAGCCAGCGCAAGAGCAACAATCACTGCCGATATAAGTTTAAGGAAGTATGCAGGGAACAGGCTTGTGCTTAGTGCGATAGCTATTACAAAACGATATAATATAGCACCTACAACTGCTGAAATAAACCCTATTTTTACACTCCGTCGACCAAAAACCACTTCCCCAATAATTACTGAGGCTAACCCAACAACTACCATTCCAACGCCTGAACCTATGTCGGCAAACCTTTGGTACTGTGCTAAAACTGCTCCCGATAGCCCTACACAAGCATTAGCCACACCAAGAGTAATAATTCGCATTGCGTCTACATTAATAGAGGATGCTCTAACCATATCCTCGTTATCGCCTGTAGCACGAATGCAAAGCCCAACATGGGTATGGAAAAACCATTTAAGCACGAGTATTAGTACTACACAAATTAATATAGGCAAAACTGTTTTAACAATGTCTTTGCTAAACATTTCTGGTAAGTAAGCAGTTGCTAATTCAAAAACACCGTCATGTCCAATAAAGGATAAGTTTGAGCTACTCCCCATTACCAATAAGTTTATAGAATATAACCCGCTCATTGTTAAAATTCCTGATAGGATTGCGGGTATCCCTGCTTTTGTTTGCAGAAATCCTGTTACTACTCCTGCCATTCCCCCTGCCACTATGGCCATAACCAATCCTAATACAGGGTGCCCTAACAGAGACAAAGATGCTGATACTGCTAACCCAAGAGTAAAACTTCCTTCCACTGTCAAATCAGCCGTGCCTAAAATACGAAGTGTAATATATACACCAGCGGCTAAAATTGCATATATAAAACCAAGCTGTATGGACCCAATTACCAGTGTCATAAGTTTACTCTCCTCCCAAGTCTAAAACTATTATTTCCTAATTTAGTCGATAAAAATCCCACTATTTTTTATATCTTCAGATAATGTTATCCCCAAAACTTCTGCGGTAGTTCTGTTTATAACTGTGTCTGTTGCAGGCAATACAACTGATTTAATATCTTCAATTTTTGTACCACTAAAATATTGTACCACCATTTCAGCAGAAATGGCACCAATTTCTCTATCACTTATAGCAATTGTAGCAAATGCTCCCGAATTAACCATAACTGCTGAGCTACCGTAAACAGGTACTTTGGCATCCTTTGCTACTTCTGCAACTAATTCCATAGCGTCTTGAACAACACTGTCATTCGGTACAAAAATGGCATCAACTTTGCCTACTAACATTTGCACTGCTTGTTGCACTTCTGACGAGTTACTTACAACTGCCTCTTCATATTTCAAACCCTTTGCTTCAAGGTATTCCTTAGCTTGGTTTACTGTTGTAACAGAATTAATTTCCCCTGTGTTATACACTATGCCATATGTTTCACAGCCTGGTGTTAATGTATCTGCCAAATTAAATATATTTTCAATGGGAATTGCATTTGATGTACCTGTAGCATTCTTATCCGGTGTTGACATGTCCGTAATAATGCCTGCACCTACAGGGTTAGAAACTGATATAAACACAACTGGAATATCACTTTCCATATTTACAATAGCCTGTGTCGCTGGTGTACCTATAGTTGCGATTAAATCAACTTTTTTGCTAATCATTTCTTGGCAAATAGAGTTTAAATTACTAATATCACCCTGAGCATTTTTGTAGTAGATCTCTAAATTTTCTTCTGAATATCCACTTTCTCTCAAATAGTCTATAAATCCTTCACGCATATCCGTAAATGCACCGTTTTCAACCACCTGTATAAGCCCAACAACTAATTTGTTTTCATTTTGCTCTGTTGTCAAACCACTTTCTTTTCCACATGCACTTAAACTAAATGTTGTCACCATAATTGCTACTAATACCAATAATTTTTTCATAATAATTTCCTCCTCTTTTATTTTAAATGGGTTTTTTAACATAAAAAAACACCTACCCCTTATTTAAAAGGGCAGATGTTAAAATCCACGGTACCACCTTAATAGCACAAACGTGCCAACTCATTAAAGAACCTATCAGTCCTCTCGTTCAATAACGCTAACGCTGCGTCATAGTATACTTGAAGTTTCCTTCTTTCCCCCATGCCCTCTGTGGTCCATTTACTCGCTGCGATCCTCTGCTGGGCTTTCACCTACCCCAACTCTCTGTAAGTACGCTTTTCGGTTTTATCTCCACGTCTTCGGTTTAAATTTATTAATATATATAAAACCATATTTCTTTTACCTTGTCAACGTTTTTTTCAAAATTTATTTTTTCTTTACTAAAAAATGTTATTTTCAAACTACTAACATTACTGTTCCAAGGGCCAATATAACAACACCAATAAACATTGCCCTGGAAATTTTTTCTCTCAAAAATAGTGCGGATAATCCAATAGTTATTGCCACAGACAGCTTATCAATAGGGGCAACTACACTAGCTTCGCCTAATTGTAGCGCATTAAAATAGCATAGCCATGCTAATGATGTTGATAATGCAGAAAGACATAAAAACAATAAATCCCGCCTATTAACTGTATCGAATTTTTTTATACTCCCTGTTACAGGTAGCATAACTCCCGCAAATATAAGCACAATTCCTGTACGAATTGCTGTTGCTAAATTAGCATCAATCTCGTTTATACCAATTTTTGCAAAAATAGAGGTTAGCGCTGCCAAAACCGCAGATAAAAGCGCATAAAATAACGCCTCTGAGCCTTTCTGTGTGAATGATATTTTCCCAATCATAAGATATGTTCCCATAGCAATCGCTGTTAATCCAATAAGTTTTAGCGCTGTTACCCCTTCTCCTAAAAATATCATTCCAAAAAGCATAGTTAACAAAACGCTGGATTTATCTATAGCAGTTACTCGGCTTACATCGCCAATAGACAAAGCTTTATAATAAAATAACCAAGACCCACCTGTGGCTGTTCCCGATAAAATTAGATATATAATATTTCTGGAGCTAAGGCTTGCTATTTGTGAATATGCACCTGTAATAAACACAAAACACCATATGTAAACCAGTACCAGACCTGTCCTAAGAAAAGTTGCAACATGACTGTTTATATTGCTTAGCCCTTTTTTGCCGAAAATTGCTGTAAGGGACGAAAATACTGCCGACAAAACAGCAAGAACAATATACATATAGGTTTGAGAATATATATACAGCACAACTGAAATAAACATAAATAAAATGGAGCAAATAAGTACAAGTTGTCTATTGCTAAATTTTGTGCTTTTTCCCACGAAAAACCCTCCTAGCAAGAGATTTATGGTTAGCTTTTTATAACTTCAAGAAGTATAGCATAGCCAATATTCGACTGTCAATAATACGTCCATTTAGCATACATGCTTGTGCCCTCGCCAAATAAAAATAGGAAGGAATATTATAAGCCTATAGCATCAGCCTACATATTCCCACCTACTATTTATTTTATGCTGTTACAGTTTATTCTCTATAAACCTATTATCTATTTGTATGAATTTCATAACCGTTATTTTTACGCTCATAGTCATGTTCCACCGATGCCTCAATAATCTCAGCAAATGCCCAGTGATTAACTGTCAAGTCAGAATACAATGTATGTAGCTCTTTTGATATATCCTCTTTTTCAATTCCACGACTTAGCATACCATTTACGATTTTAACAACTTCTGCACGTGTAACCTTGTTATCTGGCAAAAACACAGCACCTTCATATCCGCTAACCCAGCCTTTTTCATGAGCCGAAAGAATATATGCATATGCCCAGTGACTTCCATGCACATCCACAAAAGGATTGCTTACACCAAGTTCTAAGTCATCAAAGCGTGAAGCAATTGCAACAAATTCAGCACGAGTAATGCCTTGATTTGGCTTAAATGTACCGTCCTCATAGCCTGTAATAATTTTTAAACTTGCCAAGTAATTAACCGCTTGTGCATACCATTCATCCTCATTAACATCACTAAATGTACTGCTTACCACATTGTTTTTATCGCTACTGATAATCAGTCTCCAAAAAATTGTAGCCACCTCAGCACGGGTAATATTATTATTCGGTTTCACTGTTGCATCAGGGTATCCCTTGATATAACTAATATGGTTTTCTGTTTCCAATATATCCTTAATCTTATCACTTACATTAGGAAGTTGCGGCTCAACCGTTTCCTCTTTTGGCACAGTAGGTTTAATCACCCCAACTGTTCCTCCCCCGCCGCCTCCAGAGGTCGTTTCTTCAACATTAGGATATACTATAAACAATTTTTTACTATCTTCTAGTGTTTTCGTATCAGTCATAAATTCAAGGTCAGGGTCAAAATTTTGAAAATTCGTTTCTCTGTAGTATATAGTTGGATCTGTTCCTGCTGAGGATATATCTACAGAATGCGAACTTCCTGAAATATACCAACCTTGAGCATCCTTATTTTGGTCATTTTTCGGTGGTGCATAGGTTCCTCCATTGTTTAAAAAATCAGTTGCTTCCAACAATCCTGCACCGTCTAGTGGCACCAAAAAAGTATCTGTATACACTCCGTTTATTCTAATCGCCTTACCTGTTGCATCAACAAAGTTCGCTGTTACTTCACCCCAATTTGTATTTCTGTTATATTTTGCAGTGTAGTAATACTTGTTGCCTTCTACCTTATCAGCACCTGTTTCCAAAAGCACATCATTATCTAGCGCAATTGTTAAAGTAGCAACATCAAAAGGTTCTTCTGGCAAACCAATATCCCAGTGGCTAAGAGGCCTATCCGAATTAGGCATATACTCCAGTTTGGCTATAAGACTTGGGATATCAAGCACACTACCATTAAGGTCATATGGTATACCATATGGCTTGTCACTCGGCATTTTAAGTTTCACATACTCCTTGATTACAGCATCATTATCCTCGCTGTCTATATCTTGTACATATACTTCAATCGGTGTATAGAAATTATCTATATCAATGTATACATATTCTGAAACTTCCTCTACTCCGTCTTTAAAATCTATCTTAAACCAGTATCTCGCATTTTTATCTGCGTTTAAAGAAACATTCACCGTATTTGCATATGTAAAAAATGAATCAAGATTCCCAGTATTTTCAGCATCTGCTGCCAAAACCATAGCACCAAATTCACTTTCGTCCACTGTTGCCACATTTGCAGAAATTGGTATCCTTACCCATTTCATTCCCACGACTTCACCTGTGATATGCCCATGCTCCGCATATATATTAATTTCTACTTCATCAGCATCGTTATATATTTCATCGTCAGTATCTCTTTCAACTTCAATTCCATTTAATAATCTAAACACAGATGGTACCCATATATACACATTGTCTGTTCCCATAGCTGTTGCAGTATATATATATGTTCCTACAACTGTACTCTCAATTTCATAGCTAAATTCTTTATTTGATTCGTCATTTTTTACTTCTACCATGACAAGCATATCGCCTGTGCCATCTGATTTATTTGTTACTTTCGCAACATATCTAGCATATACATTTCCGCTAGTAATTGTAATGGTGCCTTCAGTTCCTGGTGTTCCATTTGAACCAACTCCAGGCCCCATACACTTACTATCTGTTTCAGTAGAGTCTACCGCTACTATAGGGTTTCCATAAATTTTTATGTTTCCACCGTCACCACCTATTGCACCAATTACATTACCTCCGCCACC
>JGI994J12354_10002039_pt1 | contig 20144 bp, 22 predicted proteins | sample IntmicLarv3ML3BL_FD_12354 | JGI IMG/M metagenome (IMG submission 12354)
CAGCTGTTCCAGTAGGCGAACGCTTTGATAAAGTATGGCGGCTACCACCGCCAAAATCATCACGGCAGTCATAACCAAATCCATTTGAAAAACCTGCCCGCCGTAGACAATTAGATAACCAAGACCGGCCTTGGACACGAGGAATTCTCCTGAAATCACTCCCACCAGCGACAGACCGATGTTGACCCGCATAGAGTGAAAGAGAGTGTGCACATTGGAGGGAAAGACAATTTTGAAAAAGATCTGGGCTTTGGAAGCGGAGAAAGTTCGAGCCATTTTCACCAACTCCCCATCAGTGGAGAGAAAGCCGTTGAGCATCTCCAGCGTGGTCACAATCAGACTAATGGCCAGCGCCATAACAATGATGGCGCCGGTGCCCGCTCCCACCCAGATGATAATCACCGGCCCTAGTGCCACCTTTGGCAGCGCCGACAGCACCACCAGATAAGGCGCAAGCACTTTGGACAGGAAGGATGACCACCACAGGATGAAAGCGATGAGATTGCCAAGGGTTACCCCGAGGAAAAAGCCGGCCAGCGTCTCAAAACAGGTGACCAGCACATGGTGGGGCAGGCTGTTTTGCCCCATGTTGAGTAGGGTTGCTACAATGCGGGAGGGTTGGCTCATGATAAAGCTGTCGATGATGCCGAGGTTTGCAAGTCCCTCCCAAAGGAGAATGGCGGCGAACAGTAACGCCATCTGTGTGAGCACCACCAGCTGCTTGCTGCGGTGCAGCATGTGCAGGTACGCCGCCCGAGCGGGCGACACCGGCAGCGGAATTGATTGCATGGGTATCTTATTCATGGACATCAAGCTCTTTCCATATCAGATTAAAATATGTGGAAAAATTGGGATGATTCCGGCGAGCCAGTGGTGGCAATTGCCCTGTGTCCTCACTGGGGAAGTCCAGGGAAAAATCTGCCGCAATGGTGGCGGGTCGCTGGGATAAAACCAGCATCCGGTCAGCCATAGAGATGCCCTCGGCTAGTGCAAGAAAAACAGATACATCTCAAACCATTGAAAAATAAGGAATATTTGACTACACAATCAATATAATTAAGCAAGGGTTGGGTGGTTTTAATGGAAGAAAACAGTAAAAATTCCCTTCCTCTGTCCTTACAAGAAGAGATGTTTAAGTTTTTTATAAAAAAACTCAGAGTTGAGCAAAAAGTTAAAAAAAGTGAAACAACAAATGTGCTTTTAGAAAGTACAGGAGTTGAAAAAAAATGAAGACAGGAATTTATGTAAGAGTTAGTACAGAGGAGCAAGCAAGAGAAGGATTTTCTATTCGGGCACAAATAGAAAAGTTATCTGATTACGCAAAAGTGATGGATTGGGAAATTTTTGATATTTACAAAGACGAAGGAATTAGCGGAAAAAATATTAAAGACCGTCCAGAAGTTAATAGACTACTTCGGGATATTGAGCAAGGCAACGTGCAGAATGTGCTTGTATTTAAAATTGATCGTTTAACACGTTCTACAAAAAATTTGATTGAACTTGTTGAATTTTTCAATGAAAAAAAATGTGCATTTAATTCGCTTATAGAATCAATTGATACTAGCTCAGCAACGGGTAGAATGTTTATAAAAATTATTGGAATTTTTGCAGAATTTGAGCGTGAAAATTTAATAGAGCGTGTTAAAGTCGGATTAGAGCGAAAAGTGAAGGAAGGGTACTCACTATGTTGTCACACTGCTTCTTATGGCTATGTAAGGAAGAAGGGAGAAAGGCTTCAACATATTCTTCCTGATGAGGCGAAAATAGTGAGACATGTTTTTGATTTATATATTAATCAAGGGTATTCAATTACAAAGATTAGTCATCACTTAAATGCAATGGAAGTAAAAACGAAACTTAACAAAATTTGGGACACAAAAGCAATACGGAATATGCTTGAAAATTCAAATTATATTGGAAAAGTGCGTCACATGGTATTAGATAAAGAAAAATATGTAGAATATGAAGGATTACATGAAGCAATTATTGATGAAGAAACTTTTTTTAAAGCACAAGAAAGATTAAAACTATTAAAAAAAGGATGTAGAACGAAACATCCTAAAAGTGATGGTTATTATACAGGGGTTCTTTATTGCTCAAAGTGTGGCTCTAAAATGAGTCCCAGACGCTCTTATAAGCCAGACAAGACGAAAACAGAGTATATCTCATATAGATGCATAAAGAGTGTAAAAGGAGCGTGTGACGCAAAAAATGTGACACAGATAAAACTTGATTTTGAATTTAATAAATATATAGAGCAGTTTGCAGATTTCACTTGCACCGAGGAAGTAATAAAAGAAGTCGCACCTAAAAAGGGAAATGAAGATATTATTAATGAAAAGTTAAACAGAATAGATGAAGAAATAGAGCAATATAAGAAACACAGTTATGAAATAATTGAGCTATTCACTTCGATGAAAATTTCATTTGAAGAATATCAAGCAATGACAAAAGGAAATAAAGAAAAAGTACTTGATTTAGAAATAGAAAGACAGGAAGTAATGGCAACTTTGAAAAACGACACTACAGTAGATATTACAGAACTTGCATTGAATCTTCACAGCAATTGGAACAAATTAGATAATGATGGCAAATTAGAATTTTTACACAGATTCGTCAAAAAGATTTCTGTAGAACGAACAGAGGGAAATCATTTTACTAGCGGAGTGAAGATTACAGAATTAGTTTTTAATAAAATGGAATAAAAAATGGGCAAGATAAGTTAAATCACCTTGCCCATTTTTTGCTTATTTTAGAGTGTAATATTTGTGCTTTTAATCTCATACTATCTTACAACTGAAAATGTCTTGATACATAAAGACATTTTTGCAATTTCACACAAATAAGAGAATGAGTAATATATTATATTAATATATTACTTAGTAGAAAGGATGGTGACGGAGTAGATGAAGTATAATGTTCTCTTGTTTTTTTGAGGAGAAGTTATCTGAATTGGGACTGTCTCAATCCACCGCCAGAACTTATTATAAAGCTATGGATTTCCTTTTGAAAGACCAATTGATTTTAGACTTAAAGAATATTGATATTGATTTAGTTGTGTCTAAACTAAAACAGATGAAATATAAAAACCAATACTCCAAATATAAAAATGCCTTCATTAAATTTTGTGATTATCTGAATATTAAATTAGACAGTAGTATTTTAGAAGAATTGGCGATTATGAAAAATGAAAAAAAGAAAAGGTATCGAAAATTAAAGGAAGTAGAATTAAAGAATATTAAAAACCATATTCGAGTAATAAGAGATGAAAAATTGAAATTGTCATTTCAAATAATGCTTCTCATTGGTTTGAGAGTTTCAGAACTTACACAAATACAAGCCAAAGACTGTTTGATTAATTCAAATAGCATTGAACTGTCATTTATTGGTAAGGGTGGAAATAAGGAAAGTGTTTTAATCACTGATACAAAAATTTTTGAAGCATTTAAAAAGCTACTAAGTGAAACTAGGAAAGGTGAAAAGATATTTTATTCTACTAACTACTTACAGTCGAAAGCTAAGAAGATGAAATTTCAGTGCCATGATTTACGCAGAGCCTTCGCCAAATTGTCATATAAAAAGCATAAAAACTTAAATCAAGTAATGAAAGAAATGAGACATAGCAAAAAGCACAACACAAAAATTTACTTGAATAGTAAGGTCAAAATATAGGTCTGTCATATTTTTATATAGTTTATTGAGGTGGTACATATCAGGCTTTTTGATTTAGTGATAAAAGAATATTTTGCGATAGTGGAACGTCTCATAGTTCTTACGGAAGTAGAAAGTAATAAGCTTATTATAGACAGTCATCGTTTCTACTCGTTTGTAGATAAGAATTTGTACATCAAGAGAAACGAAAAACTAAAAATTTATAAACAGTTAAACTTAATCAACTGTAATTCCAGAGGATTTACTTCTGTCGTATATGATAAAGAAACGAGAAAAACACAAAGGAAAGTCATTTTGAATATTGATTCATACAATATCTTAAAGATGTTGCATGAAAATATAATAGAAAAGTAGGTTGAAATTTATGGGCGGATTATTTATTGATACTGTCGAATGTGGAATAAAGACAATTTGTAGAAAGCAATTATCAAAGACCATTTTTATTGGAGTAGTTGGAGGATTTAATATTTGGGGCTTACTAACTAGTTTTTTAATTGAGGCAATAATAATTACAGTAATTATTTTGTTTCCAATTGCTTTTCTAATTGGCATAGGGACAAAAATTGTTGGTATGCCAAGGGAAAAAATATTATGAGATGTTTGAAGCAATGAATTTTAGAACAGGGGATGGAAAACATCTGACATTTTTAGATGAATTTGATAAGGGTAATTTAAAAGTTTTTTGTTTTTATTCTCAAATACCGTTGAGTGCATGGTATTCTAGGAAAGAACAATTAGAATCCTATTTGAACTCAAAAATAATTAAAATAGCAACCCCGCCAGAGGAATTCAATTACATATATGTTTATACAGTTACAGAGCCGTTGCCAGATATGTTAAAGTGGGATGATGAATACATGCTTGCAAATAGAAACTTTTTAAGTGTCGGGTTTAGTTACGAAAAAATAACATTTATTGACCTAGGAAAGTCCCCACATACTTTTATAGCTGGAGAGACTGGAAGCGGAAAATCTAATATACTAAAATGTTTGATTTATCAATGCCTATATAAAGAGCATGAAGTAAAGCTGATTGACTTTAAGCGTGGAGTTTCATTTTCTGATTTCAACGAATTTATAGAGATATATTCTGAATATGATAAGATAATTATAGTTTTAGAAACGTTGGTAAAAGAAACGAATCGCAGACTTGATTTATTTGTTAAAAGCAAAGTGGAAGATATTGAACAGTACAACATGACAAATTCGAGCGAACTAAAAAGAATTGTTGTGTTTATTGATGAGCTAGCCGAATTGATGAGGGTAAGCGATAAACAGGCGAATAAGCAGATTGTAGGAAGCCTTGAGACATTAACACGAATTAGTAGAGCCGTGGGTATTAATCTTATCATGGGTTTGCAGCGTCCTGATTCAACCATTGTAAATGGACAAATTAAAAACAATGTAACATTGCGTATCTGTGGGCGTTTCGTAGACCCCGAACCAAGTAGAATCATGTTGGGGAATGACAGTGCAACAATGCTGTCCAAGATTAAGGGGCGCTTTATTTTGAAGGATGATGAGGTTACAGAGTTTCAAGCTTTTTATATCACAAGTGACTTGATGAATAATTTGAGTTATATTAGGAAATATTTATTTGGAGATTCTGAATTGATTGAAATGGAAAATGACACAACACCAGAAGAAACGGTTGATTCAACGCAAGAACAAGGTGCGAATATTGACTTCAATTTTGATGATATACAAATATAAAAGCATAAAAAAATTCCTCTCACATGTAAAACGAGGGGAATTTTTGTGAATAAATACAAATTTAATCAAAAATTGTTGTGGATTTAATAGATTTTTTTAAAAAAACCATTGAAAAAGGAAAAAATTTATAGTAAAATTTAGACAGGTAGATAGGAAGGTAGTATGATAACAGGGGAAATCATAGAAACACTTTTAGAAGGTAGAGATAAAGGGGAACTTTTACAACTAAAACTTGCTATTAACAATAAACTTAAAAAAATGGAGGAAAAGAAAGTGGACATAGATGAGGAGCAGAAGTTAGGGAGAAAAGGGAAAAGAAGATCATTGATGTCTGGAGAAGCCCAAATTCATAATTTAAAAGCCCAAAAATTTAGTAAGACATTAACAAAAAGCATACTAACAACTGAAGATTATGAGAGAACGTCTGCAATTATTGCTAGTATAAGAAACCTTGAAATAGTAAGGAAAATATAGTGAATAAATTAATTGATTTTGTTAATGATAATTTGACAAAGGATAACTATAAAAAGGAAGAAGTTCAGAATTTGAGTGTTGCACTGTGTGGGTTAGTGGGCGAATTATTAGTTGATGAGTGTAGTGAGGATGAAATAATAATTGGACTATTAACTGAAATACAGAGCAATGACAAGGTCAGAAAAGCATTTTATGAGGTGCTCGTTAAAAACCGTGAATTACTAATCAAGAATACAAAATCAAATCTAGATATTCTTTATATATTTGGAGAATTAACAGATTATCTAATTTCTGAAGAAAATATTCAATTTCTTCAGGAACTGATGGGTGCAAAAGCTAGTTATGACAAATTTTTAGAAAAAATTAAAAACGAAACAAAAGAGATAGGCGAATTTCATAACAATATGAGCTTAAAAATAGAAAAACAAGAGGATAAAATAAGTCAAGTATTGCCAAATGCTATTTCAACAATTGGGGTTTTTGTTGCAGTATTATTTGTGTTCTTTGGTGGGATGAATCTTATTACGGCATTTGAAAGTATGGCAGAATATTCAATTTACAGGCTTTTAATGTCAATTATGATAACAGGGCAGATAATTTTAAATTCTCTGTTTTTTTTGATGTTCTTGATATCAAGATTAGCAAGGATTCGTGTTAGCTCAATATGTAATAAATTCAGTTGCAGAGAAATAGAAGGTTATACATTCAAAGTGCCAGACCATATTCACTGCTATTATTGTCAACATGAGGGAAGAAATGAATTTTCACTAGAAAATGTGATAGACGGCAAGCCCAGGAACGTATGTAGTTTGATGGAGAAGGCTTTTAGAAAATATCCCTATATCTATGGGACTAATCTGATGATAATAGCTTTTGAAATAGTAATTGTTTTGGCATACATACATCAAAAAGTACTTGAATCCGAGTATACAAGCTACCCATTATTTTACGTTGTTTTGTGTGCGGTGATGGTTTTAACAGTAGCATTTACTGTGATGTATGCTTTCTATACAAGAAACAAAAAAACATATTTTAAGGAATCTGAGATTAATAAAAGCAACAATATTTCTGTTCCATTGCTCCCCCTTGAGTTGAAAGTTTATCCTAATCCCGAGGATAAGACTAAGTCCAAGACTGAAAGATATTTTTTCGTTGACTATAAAAAAAAGGTACATACTTATTGCATGGTAGCCATGATTATTCTATTCATAGCTTTTGTTGTACTCGTTTTGATAACTAATAGATAAATTTGAACGAAAGAGACTAGAAAATGTTCTAGTCTCTTTCGTTGTTTTTATTCAAAAAATGGCATTTCAAGAAAAAATTATGTAAACCGCAAATGCCTAAAAAGTTCTGGACTTGTCCTTTTTTGTCAAGTATGGTATATTTTTTAAAGACATATTTTGTTGTTTCTGCTTATTAGTATTTAGGCTCCGGAATATCATGGGTAACCATAAGGGCGGTTTTTCCCTCCTGCTTGAGGATGGAAAATACGTCCTCAGTGACAGCGAGGCGGGTCTGATAGTCCAGCGCAGAGAAGGCTTCGTCCAGCAAGAGAAGCTTTGGCCGGATGGCCAGCGTGCGAATCAGCGCTGCCCGCTGGCGCATGCCGCCGGAGAGCTGGTGAGGATACTTGTCGGCAAAGTCGGCAAGGCCGTAAGTTTTAAGCAGATGCTCGGCATAGCAAATGTTTTCTGCCGTGCGTGCACCTCGAATCTCCAACCCCAGCAGCACATTGCTGCGAATGCTGCGCCACGAGAGCAAATTATCCTGCTGGAGCATATAACCCATGGCGCTGGATACGCCGCAGACCGGCTGATTGCGCAGGTATATGTTCCCCTCGCTTGGTGGCTCCAAGCCGGCGATGAGAGAGAGCAGGGTAGACTTTCCACAGCCGGAGGGGCCGACGATGGAGATGAATTCACCACGGTGCACAGTGAAACTTATGTCGTTCAAGGCGAAAACTTCGCCATTTTTTGACTGGTAGGTAAGTGAAATATGTTCTAGACGGAGCAATTGTTCCATAGCCCGCCTCCTTTTTTTTGTTCGGTTGGACATAGTTTATACTATGCATCCAGCCTGAATTGGTGCGGAAAGTCGATTGCATTACCCCCTGCCTCGTGCTATACTAAAAGCAATCAAATTGACAGAAACGGAGCGAACAAATGCAGACAAAAGTCCTAATTTTTGACGTTGACGGCACTTTGCTAAATACGTTTCACAATATCCGGGCGCTGAAGCTGGCCTTCGCCGCCTGCTACCCGGAGCGAGCGGGTGAGTTTCCTGATGCCTTTTTCCTACAGGCTTTTTCTTCCACCATGCAGAAAACGTACACTGAGCTGGGCATTCCTGAAACCCAGTGGGGTGCATTTTCGGAGTGCGCCCGTGGCTTTTTAACTGAGGAGGAGCTGCGTCAGCCGCCTTTCCCCGGCACGGCGGAAGCCCTCGCCCAGCTGCACGCAGCAGGTTTTCGCATCGGCATCAATACCTCTCGGGTGGCTCACCTGTTGGCAGATACCATGACCCGCTTGCAGCCGGAGGTGTTCCGCTATGTAGAGCCCGGACTAGTGGTCACCCGTGATTTGGTGGAGGAGCAGAAGCCTGCGCCGGATTCGCTGCTGTACCTCATGGGACAAAGCGGCTTAAAGCGGGAGGAAATCCTCTTTGTTGGCGACAGTGATGCCGACAAATTGTGCGCCGTGGCGGCAGAAGTGCCTTTTGCATGGGCGGGCTGGGGGCTCCACGCACCGCCGGAGAGCAGGCAGGCGGAGGACCTCTGCTTTGATACGCTGGAGGAGCTGCTGGGACATCTCGGGGCGAAGTAAGTGGACTGGTTTACATAATACGACGTAGTATGTGTTTTATTTAGGTGTTCAGTGGTTTATTTTGCCGAAGCGGGAAGCAGAAGTGAAAGTTACATAATTAAAATTTTCCATGGAAAATCATGCAGATACTATTGACCTGTGTTTGCAAATGTTATACAATTGTATAAATGTGCATCAGAATTTATATTACTCTTTAGGAGGTTCAAAATATGGCCTTTTCACTGGACACGAATAGCGAATCCATCGTTAGCATGAAGGTGCTGGGAGTCGGCGGCGGAGGCGGCAACGCAGTCAATGCCATGGTAGAATCAGGCATCACCGGCGTGGAGTTCATTGCCATCAATACAGATAAACAGGCGCTGGGCAACTCGAAAGCCACAGTAAAGATTCAAATCGGCGAAAAACTGACCCACGGCCAGGGTGCGGGCTCGGATCCGGCGGTAGGCAAGGGTTCAGCGGAAGAGAGCCGTGCGCAGATTGCAGCGGTTTTAGATAATACGGATATCGTTTTTATCACCTGTGGTATGGGCGGTGGAACCGGCACCGGCGCAGCGCCGACGGTTGCTGCAATTGCTCGCGAAAAAGGTGTGCTGACGGTTGGCGTTGTGTCCAAGCCTTTCCACTTTGAAGGGAGCCGTCGGATGCGGCAGGCAGAGGAAGGCATTGAATGGCTTAAGGAGCATGTAGATGCTCTGATTGTTATTCCCAACGAGCGCCTCAAGCATGTGTCGGATGAAAAAATTACCTTTCTCAATGCCTTTGCAATCGCCAATGACGTGCTGCGCCAGGCGGTGCAGTCGATTGTTGACTTGATTAAGCAGACCGGCTTTATTAATCTTGATTTCGCCGATGTGTCGGCAGTCGTCAAAGATTCGGGTCGCGCTCATATGGCGATTGGCCGCGGCGGCGGCAAGAACAAGGCGGAGGAAGCGGCTCTTATGGCTATCTCGAGTCCGCTGCTGGAAACCAGCATTGAAGGCGCCAGAGGCGTGGTGTTGTACATCACCGTACCCATGGACATGGGTCTTGATGAAGTGGACAAGGCGGCAGAAATCGTGAAGGCGGCGGCACACCCGGATGCAAACTTTATCTTCGGTGCCGGCTTTGATGAGAGTCTGGAGGATGAAATCTCCCTCACCGTGATTGCGACAGGATTTGAACCGCCTCGCAGAGAAGGCGGAAACCGTCCACAGGGCGGCGTGTTTACCGGCGGACTGGATGCACTCACCCCCATCAGTGAAGACCCCCGAGAAGGTGTGGACGGCGGAGGGGACGACCCCTTTGCAGATATTTTGAAGATTTTCAGTCCTGACCTATGATTGGGATTTTCAAGACAGAGCATGGAATCATGCGCCAAGTGGACGAAATCGGTCCGGACACTTGGATTAACCTAACGTATCCCACAGAACAGGAACTGGAAATGGTGCAGCAGATGCTGGAAGCAGAGCCAAGTTTTCTGCGAGCCGCTTTGGACGAAGAAGAAACCTCCCGTGTGGACACAGAGGACGGTCAGACTCTCATCATCGTTGACATGCCCTGGGCAGAGCAGTCCTCTGGATCAGAGCACGTAGTTTATTCGACCATCCCTTTGGGCATTATGCTTACTGAGCGAAATATCATCACTGTCTGCCTGAAGGAATCCGAGGTGCTCAAAAGTTTTGAAAAGAGCATGGTGCGCCAGGCGAGAACTGGACAGCGCACTGCATTTTTACTTCATATTCTCCTGCGGGTGGCCAAGCAATATCTGCAAAATCTGAAGCTGATTGACAAGACCTATGGCCACATGGAGCGCCAGCTCTATCAGTCTCAGCGCAACAAGGAACTCATTCAGTTGCTGGATTTGGAAAAGAGCCTTGTTTATTTTTCCACCAGCTTGAAGGCCAACGAAATCACCATCGAGAAAATTCTCCGGGGTCGCATCGTCACTCTCTACGAAGACGACCACGATTTGCTGGAGGACGTACTCATTGAAGTGCGGCAGGCCATTGAGATGGCCAACATATACTCCACGGTTATCTCCGGCCTCATGGATGCCTTTGCCTCGGTTATCAGCAACAACCTTAACGTGACCATGAAAACCCTGACCAGCGTGACTATTTTGCTTACGCTGCCCAACATCATCTTCGGTTTCTACGGCATGAATGTGCTCAATTTGCCCTACGACCAGTTCTGGTGGTTTCCGCTGGTGATTACGGCTTGCGGTATTGCCATTTGTGGATTGGTGCTGAAGAAACGAAATTTGTTCTAAGTAACACTCGGGAATATACTTGCTCTCGCCGCTTTTCCGTGTACAAAGGAAAAGCGGCATTTTTTCAGGGTATTTTATGCAGCGTTTCCTCGAAATAATGCAAAAATGCCTTGATAATGACGAAAAGATATGGTATCATATTTTAAGGAATGATGCAGTTATGAGCTCAGGTCTTTCTGTTGCGGATGGAAGCTGAGGTCGGTGCATGATATTTTTTTGAATGAATGAAGGAGTTTATAACATGAAACGTGCGATTTTACCCTTGCTATTGGCCCTTGTCCTGCTTGTGAGCGGCTGCGGCGATAAGTCTATCAGAGATAATGTGACAGGCACTCCGACGCCGAACGCCTCTGTGAATCCGGGAGAATTACCGGCCCCCAATGCTGATGGTAACATTCAGCTGACTGCAAGCACCCCGTTCTACAATGAGTATTTCGGCATCGAAGTTACCGTGCCGGCCGGTTGGTGGATTTACGAGTATGCCGCCGACAATATTTCTCACAAAGAAGGCGTAACTGGTAGCATGTCCGGCTTTGACATGAGCAACAGCAACGGCTATGCCTACATGGAGCTTCTTTATTATGCAAACCTTGAGGACTCCACAAAAGACGGCCACATCGATTTCTACTACCTCATCGAAAATGTTGAAGGTATCACTGACACGAACGAGTTTTGTGATGACGACAACGACTATCGCGAGGGCGAGGACAACGGCTACACAACCGTCCTGTTGGAGCAGAAACCCTTCACACTAGGTGGCACTTCCGGCATTGTGCGGGAGTTCGAAGTGACCCATGAGGAATATGTCACCTACACAACCGTGGTTTATACCATTGACGTTGGCGACGGCTACTTCTTCTCCATCGACACTTCTTTCTACAACTCCAACAACAAGGCCATGGATATCATTGAAACACATGTGGCTGATGAGATTCAGGTCATTTCCGGCGGCTCCGTATAATTTTAAGCATTATTTAATCTAAATTCATTTGTATTCCAATCCGTCTGTAACTATACTGTGGTTACAGACGGATTTTTTATACTCAACGGGAGAGGATGAAACAACATGAAAACCCTCATTGTCTATTCGGGAAAACATGGTTGCACGGCGCAGGCCGCCGGCCTCATGGCTGAGCAGTTTGCCAATGCTCGACTGATGGATTTGGATCGAGAGCATCCAGAAACGCTGGATGAGTACACAACAGTAATTATCGGCAGCGCCGTATATGCCGGAAAAATCCGCAAGCCGGTAAAGGAATTTTGCGAGCGTTGGAGCGATGAGCTGATTTATAAGCGGTTTGGCTTATTCCTCTGCTGCGCATCAACGGCGGAGAGCGGGCGATACTATGAGGAAAACTTCCACCGCTTTTTCCTCGTTCATGCATTGGAGCGTGCAGTGGTTGGCGGCGAGTTCCGGCAGGAGTCTATGGGCTTTATGGAAAAAAAGCTTATCGCTGCAATCAGCAAGCGAACCAAGGCCGAAACGCCCAGCTTGAATCTGGAAGAAATCCAGCGTTTTGCCGCAGCCATGCGCCTGTAACGCAAAAAAGTGACCCGGTCGCCTGAGAGGGCGGCTGGGTTTTGCGTTTTAAACCTGCGCATGATGTTGCGGAGTTTATTTCTCTAAATGCGCAGAGGGAAGAAAAAGCTTGAATTGAAGGAAAAATTTCGCTATAATAGGGAAAAAGATAGAAATCAAGACAAGGCAGAGGAATAGAAGGGGGCCACCATGGCGGAATTAGGCTTGCGAAGTGGTTTTAAGCTGGATTTAGAGTTTCAGGGTCAAGCATTAAAGTCTACGTTTTTTCAAGAGATGAGCGACGGCAGTTGCCTGGTCTCCGTCCCCATGAAAAATGGAAGCAACTGTGTGTTGAAGCCGTCCGCCCGGCTCACAGTGAGTTATGTCGTCGGCGGTGTGCATGTCTCAGTTGACGGTACTGTTCTGGGCATTGTGGAGCAAGGCGTGCGGGCTTATCTCAAACTCATGCTCACCAAACCGCCGAGCAATGCAGAGCGGCGGATGCAGGTGCGTATAGCCATGGAACTGCCGCTGACACTAACATCGGGAAAACGCAAGGATGATGGCGCATTGCCGTCCCAGACCGTGGACTTATCCAGCGGCGGCGCAGCGGTGCTCACCGATGCAGCGGTCGGCATTGGCGAAGTGGTGCAGGTGGCGTTTCAGGTGGAGGGCATGGAGTCCAGAATCTTTCGGGCAGAAATATGCTGGATGCGTCGTGCGCCGGAGGAGAGCAACTTTTCTACAGCTCTGGGCGTGCGCTTTCTGTTGGAAAATGCGTGGGAAGCCGAGACGCTGGAAGCGCTCGTGCAGGCGAAGACCTGAGCAGAAATTACACAGAGAAAAAGCGCCGTGTTTCGGCGCTTTTTTTGCATCCTACCCGCTAAGATAAGAGGAGGAAATCCATGGCAGGTAAAGGAGTTAACATAAAAAGACTAGAAATATTTCGATAGATATGGTAATATAGTATATTATGATTTTAGAAATGCAAGCAAAAGCGATTGACTGAAAGGGGAATTTCCATTGCTCACCCTACCGATTACGTTATTCCTCGGCTTTATCCAAGGTGTGGCCGAGTTTCTGCCCATCTCCAGCTCGGGTCATCTGTCCCTGCTGCAAAACTTTTTCAAAATGGAGCACGAGTTCGGATTTTTCAACGTGCTGCTTCATCTGGGCACCTTCGTTTCCATCTGCATTGTTTACCGGCAGGACATTGTGGACATGGTTCTGGAGTTCTTCGGCGGCATCAAAGCCATCGCTACCGGGGACAAAGCGCCTGTTCCGCCTGCCCGGCGACTTGTGATGATGATTCTCGTGGCTACTTTACCTTTGTTTCTGGTTTTGCCCGTCAAGGATAAACTGGATGCGCTCAATCACAATACAAAGTTTATTTCCTGCGCCTTGATTGTCACTGGTTTGCTGCTCTATTTCGCTGACAAGCGGTTGGGCGGTGGCCGGAAAACTGAGCGCACTGCCACCGTTCTGGATGCGCTGCTGGTGGGCTTTGCTCAGGCGATTGCCACGGTGCCGGGCCTGTCTCGCTCCGGCAGCACCATTGCCGCAGGCATGCTACGGGGCTACAAGCGGGAGTTTGCCGTGCGTTTTTCCTTCCTCATGAGCCTGCCCGCCGTGCTGGGAGCAAACCTGTTGGAATTTAAGGACGTGCTGGATGCCGGCGGCATTGAGGCGAGTCTGATTCCCCTTTACATCGGCGGATTCGTTGTGTCCGCTGTGGTGGGCTATTTCGCCATCGGCCTTGTAAAGAAACTGTCTGACGAGGGCAAATTCGGCCTGTTCGCTTATTATTGTTGGGCGGTGGGTGGTCTGGCGCTGGTGGCCAGCTTTTTTGTAAAATAAAACACAGCTGCTCTCGCCAGATAGGCGCAGGAGAGCCGAAGAAGAACAATATAGGGAGTGTCTTTCATGGCAACAAGCCAGAAAAAACCTAGCACAGGAGGAAAACGCAGCAGCACCTCCAAAAGCGGAGCATCTAAGCGAACCGCTGCGCCGCCGCCTGCCCAAAAGCCGATACGTCGGGAGGTAGGAGCAGTCTGCTGTTTACTGGTGGGTCTGTTGGCAGGCTTCGGCTACTTCAAACTGGAGGGTGTGGCCATTAATTTGGTGTGCAACTTGTTTTCCGGTTTGGTGGGCTTTGGGTTTTACTTTGTTCCGCCTGCATGCTTCGTGGCCGCAGGCGTCCTCTTCATGCACCGAGGCCGCCCAGTCAAGTTGCGGGTAATCAGCTGCCTGCTCATCCCCGTGCTGATTGCTAGCCTCATTGAGCTGCCCTTCTCGCAAGCGGGCGTGCTGACAGAGCTGTGGAAAAGTGGGCTGACCCATACAAGTGGTGGTGTTATCAGCGGCGGACTGACGTCTATTTTAGTCACTTTGGTTTCCAGAGTGGGCACAGGGATTGTGCTGGTGATTTTCCTGCTGCTGTCCTTGTTGACGGCGTGGAACATCACGCCCGGCGAGCTGATTGATTATCTGCGCAGCCGGCCAAAGCCGCTCTATGAGCCGGAACCTGAAGTGCCCGCTGCACCAAAGCCTGCTGCCGTCTCTGCGCAGAAAAAACAGGCGTTGGATTTGCCCTTGAGTTCGGAGACTCCGCCGACCAAACCACAAACAGTGGACAAGCCTGCTGCAAGCCCGACAGTGGACGAGCCACTGCCGGGAAAGCCTGAGCGCCGTTCCTTCTTCTTCCGCAAACCGGAGGTGCAAGCGCCGGATCAGGTGCTGGCAGCCATTGGTGAAATCGTGGCTGAAGTAGCCGATGCGCCGGAGGCTGCTCCCGAGCTGCCGCCGTTGCAGAGCGAACCAATTGTGGAAAAAGTGAAGCCTTCCGAGGCGGCAAATGCGGCCAGAGAAGTGGCCGCAGAAATCGAAACCCAGCAAGGGCAGGAGCGCCCCCCCTATCACTATCCGCCGTTAAGCCTGTTGGCCAAGGCGGGCAAACCTGCCGGTCAAGATGCCCGAGCCGAGCTGAAGGAAAACGCCGAGCGGCTCTCAGCCACTATCCACTCCTTTGGCATCGACGCAAACATCACCGGCATCACACGGGGGCCTTCAGTCACCCGCTACGAGCTGGAGCTGGATCAAGGCGTACGACTGAACAAACTCACAAACCTTGCCGATGACATTGCCCTCTCGCTGGGTGCTTCCGGTGTGCGCATTGCGCCCATTCCGGGGAAAATCTCCATGGTAGGTGTTGAGGTGCCTAACAAATTGGTCAGCCCCGTGCCTCTGGGAGAGGTGATTAGCTCAGAGGAATTCCAGGGGCACAAGAGTAGGGTCAGCTTCTCTGTGGGCAAGGACATTGGCGACCATTTCATCGTCAGTGACATTGCAAAGCTGCCTCATCTGCTCATCGCCGGTACCACTGGCTCGGGTAAGTCAGTGTGCACCAACTCAATTATTATTTCCCTGCTCTACAAGGCCTCGCCGGATGAGTGCCGCTTTATTATGATTGACCCGAAAATGGTGGAGTTAGGCGTGTATAATGCCATCCCTCATCTGCTTATTCCTGTGGTTACCGATCCGAAAAAGGCGGCAGGCGCCCTCCAATGGGCGGTTACGGAGATGATGAAGCGTTATCGCATCTTCTCCGAGATGGGCGTGAAGGATTTAGCCAGCTATAATGAATATGCGCTGAAAAAGGGCATGGAAAAAATGCCGCAAATCGTGGTGATTATCGACGAGTTGGCGGATTTGATGCTAGTGGCTGCCAAAGAAGTTGAAGAATCCATTTGCCGCGTGGCTCAAATGGGCCGCGCCTCTGGCATGCATCTGGTCATCGCTACCCAGCGACCCTCTGCTGACGTGATTACCGGCCTCATGAAGGCCAATATCCCCTCTCGTATCGCTTTTGCCGTAGCGTCCTCTATGGAATCCCGCATCATTCTCGATCATATGGGCGCAGAAAAGCTAGTGGGTCGGGGAGACATGCTTTATCTGCCTGTGGGCGCAGGTAAACCCCAGCGGGTGCAGGGCTGTTTCATCGCTGACGAGGAAATCGCCGCTGTGGTGGAGTATGTCAAGCGTACCGGCGAGAGCAATTACAGCGATGAGGTTATGGCAGAAATTGAGCTTAATGCCGCTCAAGGCATCAAAGGTGGCGGAGCAGGCAACGGCAGCGCTGTCTCAGACGGCAATTTTGATGAGGATGACGAGCTGCTTCCCGCTGCCATTGAGGTGGTGCTCGACAGTGGACAAGCCAGTGTTTCCATGCTTCAGCGCCGCCTGAAACTTGGACATTCCAGAGCTGGCCGCCTGATGGACAGTATGGAGGAAAAAGGCGTGGTCGGCCCTCACGAAGGCTCCAAGCCAAGAGAAATTCTCATCACCAAGGAGCAGTGGCAGGAACGGCAAATGCGCACCGGCGAGTATGGTGCAGTGCCGCCGGCTGCGGAGCCTGTTGAAGAGGAAGGGGACGGCCTTGACGAGCTCAATGACGACATGCCGCCGTTCGACCTTGAGAAGGATTGAGAATGAAGGTAGTGTATAAGCTCAGAGCAGTTCCCTTGATTTTCGGTGCTCTGTGGACGGGGTGTAATTGTGCGCTCTATGGAGGACATATGATTCCCTACCAAGACCCAACGACAGCTCTGCTGGCCGTGCAGCACCGCCAACTTGAGGATGCAAAACAGGGTATGCTTTTAGGCTTGGCAGTCATGGCGCTAGGTGCAGGTTACTACTTTTTTATTAAGCGGAAAACGAAATATAGCGATGAGAATAAGCTCGCATGACCAATCAAACATAAGAAGTCCCCCCAATGCAGCTGCATTGGGGGGACTTCTTAAATGTATACAGTTAAATCTCCCGCCGACCTTCTAGAGCCCGCAAAAGTGTGGCATCGTCTGCAAACTCCAAATGACTGCCCACCGGAATGCCGTAAGCAAGCCGTGTCACCCGCACTTCGAAGGGTTTGAGTAGACGGGAGAGATACATAGCAGTGGCTTCCCCTTCCGTATCTGGATTGGTGGCCATAATCACCTCGGTCACATCACCTGCGCTTACACGGGCGAGCAGGGATTTGATTTCCAAATCGTCAGGTCCAATGTGGCTCATAGGGGAGAGTACGCCATGGAGCACATGATATCGTCCTCGGTACTCCCGGCTGCGCTCCATGGCCATCACATCTTTTGGGTCGGCGACCACGCAGATGGTGCCCGCATCCCGTTTATGGCTGGCGCAGATAGTGCACAGCGCCTCGCCCTCGGTGAGATTGCGGCAAATAGGACAGGTTTGAATGGTGCGCTTAGCCGCTGAAATAGCTTCGGCAAAGGCGAAGGCCTCAAGTTCTGGCAGACCCACTACGTGTAGCGCCAGACGCTGGGCGGATTTTTTGCCGATGCCGGGTAGTCGGGCAAAATGTTCCACTAAGACCTCTAGCGCAGGGGGGAAATGTTCCATTAGGTTTCATCCTTTCTCATGGCGGCAATCACCAGGCTTGGGTCATCTGCGCCATAAATAGCACTGCCCGCTACTAAAACGTTTGCGCCTGCCGCCGCAGTCAGCTTCGCCGTATGCAAATCAATGCCGCCGTCCACCTGTAAATCACAGGCCGGATTGAATCGAGCGATATGCCTGCGCACCTGTCGGATGGTCTCCAGCTGATGCTGCATGAATGCCTGCCCGCCAAAGCCCGGTTCTACAGTCATGACTAAAATCATATCCAGCTGCTCCACGTAGGGCAGTATGGCATCGGCGGAGGTAATTGGTCGCAGAGCAATGCCTTTTTTCACGTTGCACTTGCCCATCCGGTCAAGCGCCGCATGAATTTGACTGGGATGGTCGGCCTCCAGATGAATGCTGAGTAAATCTGCACCTGCTTCGGCAAAGGCCTCAATGTAGCGAACGGGCTTGTCAATCATCAAATGCACGTCCAAAAACATGTCAGTTTTCGCCCGAATGGCCTGAACTACCGGCATGCCAATGGTCAAATTCGGCACAAAATGCCCGTCCATCACATCCACATGAAGCCAGTCAGCAGAAGAGACTCGACCGATGTCCCGCTCCAAATTGCAAAAGTCGGCGGAGAGGATGCTGGGTGCAATTTTAATCTGCATTTAATGTTTACCTCACGTTTCTTAAAATCTAATCTGATAAACTACATCTGTTGTAAAAATTTTCCTAAAATTGGGTTACATCTACCAGCTTCGCATCATAGCCTGCATCCGCCATGGCACCAAGAATATTGGCCTTGTGAGTCGGGCCGAAGGCTTCCAGCGTGACCCGCAGTTCCACGGCGCTTTGCCGGTTGATGGACACAAACTGGTTATGCTCCAGCCGGATGATGTTGCCCGATTCCCGGGCCACGATTTCTGCGACTCGCAGCAGCTCGCCGGGGCGATCGGGCAGCAGCACCGAGAAGGTGAATACCCGGCTGCGACTCACCAAGCCGTGCTGCACCAGAGACGACACGGTGATTACGTCCATGTTGCCGCCAGAGAGGATGGAAATCACTTTTTTTCCCTTGCAGTCAATATGACCCAGCGCCGCCACTGTGAGTAGTCCTGCGTTTTCCACAATCATTTTATGCTTTTCCATCATGTCGAGGAAGGCATCCACAAGCTCAGTGTCCTCAATGGTGACAATCTCATCCACATTCGCTTGAATGTATGGAAACACCAAGTCCCCCGGAAGGCGCACTGCCGCACCGTCGGCAATGGTGTCGACTACGTCTAGCTCTACTATGTGGTTTGCCTTGAGTGAAGTCCGCATGCTGGCCGCACCGGCAGGCTCCACGCCAATGACCCGAATGTCCGGCTTAAGCAGCTTCGCCAGCGTAGACACTCCCGCAGACAAGCCGCCGCCGCCAATGGGCACCAGCAAAATGTCGGCTTCAGGCAGCTCGGAGAGCATTTCAAAAACCATAGTGCCCTGCCCGGTGGCAATGGCGAGGTCGTTGAAGGGATGCACATAGGTTAGCCCCTCTTCCTCGGCGAACTGGGCGGCAAGGGCAGCGCACTCATCAAAGCTGTTGCCGTGGAGAATCACGGTAGCGCCGTAGCCCTTGGTGTTGTTCACCTTCACCAGCGGCGTGGTGCGGGGCATAATCACCGTGGCGGATACGCCGGCCTGCGCCGCAGCGTAGGCTACGCCTTGCGCATGATTGCCCGCTGAAGCGGTTACCAGCCCCCGCTGGCGCTCCTCGTCGCTCAAAGTGCTGATTTTATAATAAGCGCCCCGAATTTTGTATGCGCCAGTTTTTTGCAAATTTTCCGGCTTGAAATAAATTTCCCCGTCATACATTTTAGAAAATGCCTCGGAATAAACCAGCTTTGTCTCGTTTAAAATCCCCTTCAGACAGTCTTGCGCTGCTTGAAATGTTTCTATGGTCATCATTTATCCCTTCACCTCATTATCTTTCCGTGTTTATTGTAGCGAATTTTGTAAATACTGTCAATCGCTCAATGCATCAGTTGGCATGAAATATTGACGAACAGGGCATTTTATAGTAAAATGAATAGTCAGAGTATGCAAAAAAGGAGGAAGCACATGGCAAAGCTGCGAAAACCATCCGTAATTCCGTTTTATGCGGCGGCGGCGGTGTGGATTTTAGCCGGACTATTCGGCCCCATGTACCAGCTCAGTACGCTGGCTCTTGTTGCTGGCGGTAGTGTACTTGCCTTTGTTGTGGCTCGGCGTATATCCCCCGGCAAGGAGATTGAAATTCCCGAACCGCCGGTCAC
>JGI994J12354_10002040_pt1 | contig 20141 bp, 24 predicted proteins | sample IntmicLarv3ML3BL_FD_12354 | JGI IMG/M metagenome (IMG submission 12354)
ACCCCTTTATCTTCTAGCATTTTGAGTAGCGCTCTTGAACCTTTCACGAGTATCAAACCTCAGGATGGTATGGGTCCCCGTTCTTTATAACATTAATGCACGCAATGAAAAACAAGAGGTACCAGAAGCTGTATTTTTTTGTGATTCCTGAATTTTTTGTCAATAAGAAGGATGGAAATAATGAAAAGAGGACAGCACATGTATCTGTGCCGTCGGGATGATAAGGGGTTATTGTGTGAATATGCCGACAGACATCAGGATCAGTGCGGATAGGAATATCGTCCATTGCCCCAGACTGATGTAGAAACTCTTTTCCACACGGTTGATCGCCAAAGTCACTAACCACATGACAAGATATCCAGCGTATATCAGGGTTATGAACAATGCGAGATAGTACTCGTAAGGTATCACTTCGATCCCCATCAGCAGGGCGAATATGCCTGTCAGCAGAAGGTCCACAGTGACCATCTGAAAGCATGTCGCACCAAGGGTCCAGTACTGGAATTCTTTGGTTCCTTTATCGGGTTTGATGATGGAATACTCTTTGCTTCCGCCGATCGAATGTATAATGAATGCAACCAACAGGAGCAATCCTGCTATGACAAAGAAGTAGTTGACCATATTTTTGTCAGGTGATAAGGTTATATATTTTTTTGTTTGGAAGCACTGAGCATTATCAATATTTCAACGCGTAAGGTTTTTTATTCGAAGGCCGTTAGCAGTAATAGGAATCCAAATGACTAAGGTAAGGGTTGGAATAAACGGATACGGAACCATAGGAAAAAGAGTCGCCACGGCTGTCAGCATGCAGAAGGACATGGAAGTGGTGGGTATTACAAAAGTAAGACCGACATTCGAGGCTTTCACTGCGGTGTCCAAAGGATTCGCACTCTACGTCCCGGAAACAAGTGTGCAGGCGTTCAAGGACGCAGGACTGCAGGTGGCCGGGACGATATCTGACCTTTACAAGAGTGTGGACATTGTTGTTGATTGTACTCCCGGAGATGTCGGTGTGAGATACAAAGCTGAATATGAGGCTGCTGAAGTCAAGGCGATATTCCAAGGCGGCGAGGATCACAGTCTCACAGGCATATCGTTCAATTCCACTGCCAACTACAGCGAATCATGGGGAGCACAATTCTCAAGAGTGGTGTCATGTAACACAACAGGATTATTGAGAACTTTGAACCCGATAGACAAGAAATTCAAGATAAAGAACGCTTTTGTGACCATCGTCAGAAGGGCAGCGGATCCCGGGGACAGCAAGAACGGCCCTATAAATGGTCTTGAACCCTCCCTGAAATTACCTACACACCACGGACCGGATGTAAAAAGCATAATGCCTTGGCTCAACATCAACACCATGGCGATAAAAGCATCGACCACGCTCATGCACGTCCATGCGATAACCCTCGAACTGGATACGGAGGTCAAGACCGAGGATGTTGTTAATATTTTGAGATCATCATCACGTGTGAGATTGGTCAAAGGAGGCAGCGGGGTAAAGACCACCGCTGAGGTGATGGAATTCGCTAAGGAACTGGGAAGAGACCGATCGGATATGTACGAGATAGTGGTCTGGGAAGAAGGTATCAAAGCCGTCGGGAAGATGGTGTACTTCTATCAGGCGGTACACCAGGAATCCGATGTGATCCCGGAGAATGTGGACCCCGCAAAATCAGTTGCAGAGACTGACAGAGCACTCGGTATATGCACCAAAGGGTGAGAGCACGAACAATTACTATACGCTTGAGAGTTTTGACTTCAAAGACAAAACGGTGATATTGAGGGTGGACATAAACTGCCCTCTTGACAAGGCCACTCTCAAGATAATCAATGATGTCAGGATCAGGAGTGTTGTTCCCACAATAAGAGAATTGATGGGGAAAAGAGCAAAGATCGTGATACTGGCACATCAAAGCAGAAAGGGCAAGTGGGATTTCATCGGATTGGATCAACACGCACAACTGCTGTCGAAGAACCTCAATGTACCCGTGAAATACGTCGACGATGTGATCGGAGAGAAAGCGAAGAAGGAGATATCACAACTTCGTTCCGGTGAGATACTTCTCCTGGGAAACGTAAGGGGGCTTGATTCGGAATCCGTGGAGGCGGACATGAACACCCACTCGGATGCGGACCTTGTCAGGGCGTTATCCCCGCTTGCCGATTATTATGTGTGTGACGCTTTCGGTGCATCCCATCGTTCCCAGTGCTCATTGGTAGGATTCCAGCCTGTATTGCCGTCCGCATCCGGCAGACTTTATGGCAAGGGAACTTTACGCACTGAGATCAATATTTGAAAAACCACGCCGTCCCTCGGTGTTCATTCTGGGAGGGGCGAAATTTGCAGACGTTCCTAACATGATAGATAATGTTCTCAATACAGGGACCGCGGATACTGTGATAGTTGTGGGATTGGCAGGCAATGCATTCCTTTCCGCAAGAGGAGTGGACATCGGAGAGGCAAGCAGCAAGATCCTGGCCGATGAGTTAACGGAAGAGAATTTTCTTGCGGCAAGAGAGATATTATCGAAGTACGGACCCAGGATACTGCTGCCGGTGGATGTAGCGGTGGAACGTAACGGGAAAAGGGAATGCGTGAATATAGGGGACATGCCTACCAAAGAACCGGCATTGGACATCGGTGACAGTTCCATCGAGAAATTCGAGAAGGTCATACTTTCGTCCGGAACATCATTCATGTCTGGACCGGCAGGAATGTTCGAAAAAGAAGGATTTGAGATCGGAACCAAGCGATTGATAACCGCAATGGTCGACAGCAAAGGTCTTTCCGTTCTCGGAGGGGGACATACCGCAGGTGCTGCAGAAAAATTCGATCTGGCCGATAGGGTATCCTACGTCAGCACCGGCGGAGGAGCGTTGGAAACGTTCCTCCTCAATGAACCACTGCCTGTGATAGAGGCATTAAAAAGTTCAAAGAGGCGGTTTGGGAACCTTGATGGATAAGAGATCCTGAATATTGCTTTCGCGGAACGCTTTCTTCATTCTGTTCAAGGCTTCCTTTATGTGTTCCAACGGTTCTGTTACTGTCATCCTTATGTAACCGTCAGCGGATTCTCCGAATCCAGATCCGGGAGTGACAACGATACCTAACTGGATCATCTTCTCCACGAATTCGGTGGAAGGCATTCCGCAGTTGAACCATATGTAGAACGTACCCTTCGGCATCACTACATCGAATCCCAATTCTTTCAGACCCTCCACGAGCATCTTCCTTCTGTCGGAATAGATGTTCATGTTGTTCTGGATCGCACTCGGGAGATTTCCATCCTCACCGTACGTTTCCAATGCGGTTATTCCCGCCTTCTGTATGAATATCGGTGCACCCGAGTCGATCTGACCTTTACACTTCTTGAGACCTCCGATCAGATCCGGATGTCCTACGGCATATCCCAACCTGAACCCGGTCATGTTGAATGTCTTTGAGAACGATCCGAATTCGATGCAGTTAAGTCCTGCCTGCAGTGCGGATGGTGCCTTGTATCCGTCGTAACACATCTCTGAATAGGCGTTATCCCAGCACAGGATGGTCTCGGTCCTTTCGCACCAGTCATACACTTTCTTGACGTATTCCAGGTCACATGTGGCGCCTGTCGGGTTGTTCGGATAGTTGATGTAAAGCATCTTTGCATCTGCCGGACATTCATTGACATCCAGTAACCAGTCGTTCTCAGGTCTCAAGGGGACCTTCACACATGTAGCTTCATTGAATAATGTGGATGCCCCGGAATACACAGGGTATCCAGGACTCGGTGCGATTATGATCTCCCCGGGGTTCACGAAGGCCTGTGATATGTTGAATATCGCTTCCTTTGCACCCGACGTTATGCACACTTGCGTGTCAGGGTCGATCTCGACCTTGAATCTNTTCTTGTACCATTTGGCGACAGCATCCCTTAGATCCTTCTCGCCCTCAGAAGAGGAGTATTTTTGATTGTCATTCTCCTCGGCAGCCACCTGCATGGATTTTACTATCTTATCAGGCGTGGAGAGGTCCGGATCGCCGATTCCAAAATCAATGATCCTGACGCCTTCCTTTCTCTTTTCGGCGACCATCTCCTCAAGCCTAACGAATAGGTAAGGAGGCAGTTTCTTCAGCCTTTCTGACTGTTCGTATTTCACCATTTCAATCACTTCCGACATTCCCTTCGTATACCAGTTCCGCCGGTCCGTCCATCAGTACGTACTCAAGATCGCCGTTGACGGTGACCTTGAGCCAACCTCCCGGAAGGTGCACATCAACGGGTGCATCGAATGGCACCAGTCCGTTGAGTGCGGCTGCGGTGGCAGATGCACACGCACCGGTCCCGCAAGCAAGAGTCCAACTCGCTCCTCGCTCATATACTTTGACATCCAATTTTCCATCAAGTACCTTACAAAACTCAACATTTGTCTTTTTTGGAAAGAAAAGATGGGATTCCAATATAGGGCCTAGTGTGTCCGATTCGGATTCAGTCAGATCGCTAAATGTTACAAAATGCGGGTTTCCCATCGATATTGCGTTACCTCTCAGAGTGACCCCTCCTACTTGGAAAGGCTGATCGATGAAACGTCCGTCATGATCTATTGGTATCTTCCTTCCGTCCAGTATCGGGGCCCCCATGTTCACTTTGACTGATGAGACCTTCCCCCCCGTGACGGTGACATCCGTCTTCATGCACCCTGCGGGAGTATCGACCGTGAATCCCTTCTCCTTCACTATTCCGAAGTCGTATGCATGCTTGGACAGACACCTTATCCCGTTACCGCACATCTCCGCCTCCGAGCCATCGGAATTGATGATCCTCATGGAGATATCCGATCCGTTCTTTCCGGGCATCATATACAGTACGCCGTCCGCGCCTATTCCGTAGTGACGGTCGCAAAGATTCTTGCAGAGGTCATTGTCCACTTCCAGCTTTCTGTTGATCCCGTCCAGTAAAATGAAATCATTGCCTATGCCGTGGTATTTCCAGAACTTCATCTTGAAAGCCTCTCGGGTATGGTTTGGTGTGCCCACTGCTCCTCAACAGTCTCAGCATCTCTTATCAGTTCTGCATGACCCTTGTTGACCAGGACTTCCCTGCAAAGAGGTCTGGAATTATAATTGCTGGACATTGAGAAACCGTACGCTCCTGCATTGTACACGACCACGACGTCCCCCTCTTCCGGATCCGGAAGTACTCTGTCATGGGCAAGATGGTCACCTGATTCACATATCGGCCCTACAACGTCGTACTTCGCGGTGCACGCCTTTCCGAATTTGTTACCTATAGCCACATGGTGATATGACTCATACATCGCAGGGCGAACGAGAGTATTGAATCCTGCATCAACCCCGATGTACTTCTTAATCTCCGCATCCTTGACATCTACGCACTTCGTGAGCAGGACAGTGGTATCGCATACTATGTATCTCCCTGGTTCCAGAATGATGGTTTTGATGTCCGTTTCCTCTTTGATCATATCTGTGAGGACCATTCCCAATTCCTCGACATCCATCTCAGGTTCGTTGGACTTGTAAGGCACTCCTATCCCTCCGCCCATGTCGATGAATTCAAGATCGATGCCGTTGTCACGGAGTTCGTTTGCAGTGTCTATTAATACACTCATGGCATCGATGAAGGGTTCCACCGTTTGTCCTCCGGATCCTATGTGGGCATGTATCCCATCGATACTGAAACCGAGTTCCTTAGCTCTGAGGTATGCGTTGATCACATCCTTTTCCGGTATGCCGAACTTCGCACCCTTGGAGCCTGTTACGACCTTGTTGCTGTGACCTGAACCGACACCCGGAGTAATACGGAATGAGATCGGCAGGTCCTTGTTGATCTTTGAAAGTCTTTCGAGCTGGGACAATGAATCCACATTGATCCTCACCCCAAGGTCCGTCACGGCCTTCATTTCCTCGTTACTTACGTTCACTCCGGTATACATTATTCTGTCGGGTGTGAATCCTGCCTTCAGACAGGTCATGACCTCTCCGATCGATACTGCATCGATACAAGATCCTTCTTGTTCCAGTATCTTCAATATGGTGAGATTTGTATTCGCCTTGCATGCGTAGTTGATCCTTGTGTCCATGTGCTTTGAGAACGCCTCGTATATCCTGCGGTAATTCTCTCTGAGTACGGTCTCATCGGTGACATATACCGGGGTGCCGAACTCCTTTGTGATATCTGTCACAGGCAGTCCGCCGAACATCATGATCCCATTCTTATTTTCATAATCCCTCATGGTGCATCCTCCCCTACGTACTTCTTGTGGAGTATCCTGACAACATCGATCACTCTGGACATCGGCACAACAAAGTTGAGCGAAACATCCGAAGCACCTTCGGAGATCATCTCCACGTTGGCCTTGGCTTCCTTTACGGCTGTGAAGATATCTCCTGATACTCCGCACTTGGAAAGGAGATTGTCTCCGACGGCACAGACCAGCGCCACGTCATTCTTAACTTCGATCCTTTCTATGTCTCCTGACTCCAAAGCATTCAGCTTTAAGAGGATGGATTTCACATCATTGTTGTGAACAAGGAATGCCACGGTTGAAAGGGAGGTTGATATGGAATATATCACTACTTCATTCTCGGCGATCTTCTTGATGATGCGGGCGACCATCTCAGGGTGGAATGCGATCTCCGCAGAGCTTATCGCTATTATGGAGAGATCAGTCTTAACTGCCACACTCCTGAGTAATTCATCCTTCGGCTTTCTCAGGTGGTGTATGATCGTTCCCGGTTCCTCGGGGCTGAATGAGTTCTTGACCTTCAAGGGTATATGTTTTCTCCTGACTGGCTCTATGGTCCTCGGATGGAGTACCTTGGCACCGAAGTATGCGAGCTCAGCCGCCTCTCCGAAGTTCATCTCATCTATCTTTATCGCATCTGGCACTATGCGTGGGTCAGCAGACATGAATCCATCCACATCCGTCCATATCTCCAGAAGATCGGCGTTCATCGCGTTAGCCACTACTGCTGCGGAGTAATCGGATCCACCTCTTCCGAAGGTCAATGGAACGCCGTCCTTGATACCGTAGAATCCGGTAATGACCGGGACGATACCCTTTCTGAGGTAAGGCTTTACATTCATTGCCATCGCAGATTCGGTCTTTGAAAGATCGGCACTGCCGGATAACGGTCTCCCCTCGGCGAATATGCCGCAATCCTCAGAGGTCAGGGCAACGGATTCTACTCCTTCTGCTCTGAGCACATGGGACAGAAGAAGGGATGAGAACCTTTCTCCTTGGGAGGTGACATTATCCTTGAAGTACGGGTCCTTCATAGCATTCTCATCAGACAGAAGTGTCTTGAACTTGTTCAGTCTGGGAGTGAATTCCTTCATGAATTCCTGCATTTGTTTCGCATCGAGGATATGCGACGCTGTGTCCAAATGCTTCTTTTCGAATTGCTTCACAGCATCATCCTTGTCCCCGATGTTATCTGCAAGACTGACCAGGAAATTAGTGATACCCGACATTGCAGAGACCACTACGACCTTGTCGTTCTTCTCGTCCATCACTATCTTTGCGACCCTTTGGAGTGCTTCGGGCGAACCTACGCTTGTGCCTCCGAACTTCATTACGGTTATCATAATCCAAACACCCCGCCCATATCATGCACGAAGCCATCTTTCCTTTCATTGTATCCGAATCGGGAAACGGCAGTATCCACGAGTTCTAAAATTGAGAATCTGGGTACAAGTTCACATGCAATACTATCGAGCTTATCAACCGCTCCCATTACCGCCACTTCGACCATGAAAATTCCTCATAAACCCATTCTTTCCAATACCGGATCCAATACTCCCTTGCACTTGGAACTCAGGGGAGTCAGAGGAAGTCTTGGAAGGCCGTTACCATATCCCAGTCTGTTCATGACATACTTAATCGGTATCGGATTCGTTTCTATGAACAGGTCCTTGAACAGGGGTGTGAGGGCATTGTGTATCTTTTCTCCCTCATCGAATCTGCCCTCAAGGAACAGATCCACCATCTGGGACATCTCCTTAGGGCAACAATTGGATGTGACCGAGATGACACCGTCCGCACCGAGGCGCATCAAAGGCATAGTGAGCATATCATCACCACTCAATACCTCGAAGCCCTTGGGTCTGTTGTTTATTATCTTCTCGACCTGCGGTACATTCCCGCTTGCTTCCTTCACGGCACTGATCCCGGAAAGTTCTGCCAATCGCAGTATTGTCTCCGCCTCTACGTTGGACCCGGTCCTACCTGGCACATTGTACACTACGACCGGGATGTCGATCGATTCGGCTATGGCCTTGAAGTGGAGATATATGCCTTCCTGTGTTGGCTTAACGTAATACGGGGAAATGGACAGAATACCGTCTGCACCGAGGTCTGCCGCACTCTTGCTGAGCATTACGGCTTCAGATGTTGAGTTGCTTCCTGCGCCTGCCACCACCTTGGCCTTCTTAGCTTGATCTATCACGATTTCTATGACCCTGATGTGTTCCTCATGGCTGAGCATCGCTGATTCCCCGGTGGAACCGCAAGGAACGATAGTGTTGATGCCGCTCTCTTCCTGGAAATCGACCAATCTTCGAAGTCCGTCTTCATCGATCTTGTTGTTGTTGTCGAACGGGGTTATTATCGCGGTGGAGGTGCCTCTGAACATTTCAATTCTCTCCGAAGTGCTCCTTCAGGATAAGCCTGGTGCGTGTGCTCAATATGTTGTCATAATGACGTACACGTTCGATGATCTCATTGAGGATCTGTGAGGACTCCACGTCTACCAATGCGATGATGTCCTGGTCCCCGGTGACCTCGAATACCTCGGTCACACCTTCATAACTTGCAAGGTCCTTTGCAATTGCTTCGGTATCGGTGTTCACATCGATCCTTATCTCTACCAATGCCTTGACGTTCTTGGAACTAGTCTTTATCGTGAATCCGCGGATGATACCTTCTTCGGTCATCCTGTGGACTCTGCTTCTTACCGTACCCTCGGATACACCGAGCTGACTGGCAATCTCTACGAAAGGGCTCCTGGAATCTTTCTTCATGATCTCCAATATTCGCTTGTCAAGGTTGTCTATCATCAAAACCACCGCATTGCAGATTTCGTAAATCTATTGCGCATAACCTTGATTGTACTATATAAATTCTTATGATATTCCCAGTAAAACAACGAAAAACCTCTATTGAAGTTTCAGGTGTCGGTCTTTTTTTTCTTGGGGGTATTCTCGTTATCCTCTGTGGAATCGGTAGCATCCAAATGTACATCCATTTGCGGGAAGGGAATGTTTATGTTGTTCTCTTGGAACAGCTTGTACATCTCCTCTCTCAATTGTCCGCTGATGCTGCCTCTGTTGTCGAAATTCTTAACATACGCGGTGAGTCTCAGCTTGATACAGGAGTCCTCGAAACCCATTACGCGGGCGTACGGACGGTCCACCGAACCGTCCATGACTATCCCAGGGTGTTCTATCGCGGGCTTGACCATCAGGCTTTTTGAGAGTTCGAGGTCCTCGCCGTATGCGACGGTTATGAACACCTCGATCTTGTACATGGGACCTCCTCCGGTCATATTGACGATGATCGAAGAAGACACGGTATTATTGGGTATTATGATGATCTCATCATTATCCGAGTTCTCGAAGGTCGTGTTCATGATGTTCACGTCAGTGACCCTGTACACAGTGGAATTCGTACCGATCTGTACCAGATCTCCAGACTTGAACGGGCGGGTGATGAGAAGGACCATACCGCTGAAGAATTGGCTCAGTATGCTCTGCGCACCCAACGTTATACCCAAACTCACGACTCCGGCGCTGGCTATTATTGTCGTGAGATCGAATCCAAGGATCGAGAGTATGAGTCCGACGGACAGGACACTGATGGCAAGTTTTCCTAATAGGCGGAGTAGCGGACCTATATCCATATCTCTTTGGCCGAGTTTCTTCGTGGATGAGATCTTATCCGAGGTGTGTTTCACGAATACAAGATAGAATCTCCACGAGATCACCGCACCAAGAATGACATACAATATGTTGAACCAATTGTCAACGGTTCCAATGATCTCTTCCGGGGCGCCGTAAACACGCAGACTGCTGCCTATGGCGAAAAGGATGAGGACCATCGGAAGGAATTTTCTCAATTCGATAGTGAGCTGCTTTCTCTCTTCTTCATAGCTGCGCATGAAAATGCGCAGTACCAGTGGGACGATCAGTATGAACGCTATTACACCGATGAGGATCCAAAGCACGAACGTTATCAGTGCCGTGAAAGCAGGGGTGTTGAACGGTTCCGGAAGAGGATTCTCAAAGATCCCCAAGATCTCATTGTAGGAATCTTCGGAAGATAGAGATGATGTGATCGTAAGACCTACCATCATGGGGGCCGTGGATATGCGTTCATCTGTGAGTGGTGAGAATAAGTTCAGAACGATCGAGACGTTGTATGTGCCAGCATGCACATAGTTTCCGACATCAATTTTCAAATTCACAGTTGTCATCTCATTTCCTTTCAATGAGATGTAGCTTTCATCTGTGGTGATCTTAACATTATCCGGTGCACTTATATCGAATGTTACCACCCGGTCATTCGTCAGGTCGTTGCTCAAATACGGCAGGTGGTTGGTGATAACGAGCACCAAAACATCCGATGACCCTGCACTGACCTTTATCGTTGTGCTTTCGATCGGAGCGCAATTTACATCCGTTGGATCAATAGCAGCATTTGTGCTCGTGGCGGGAACCATGAACAGAAAAGATAATGCAACTATCGACAGTATGATGACTGCGCCCTTCGTCTTCATGGCGGGGGTGACTTCTTTACAGGATAAAATAATATCTCTTGACATTCATCGAGCATCATGGATCTGAGGACAGGACTGTCGCTGTTAGCTATGGCGATAACATGCGCGGTAATGTTCAGTGCAGCAGTCAGTGATTGGAGGAAGAGGGAAGTATCCAATACTCATTGGTTGATCATGGGGATATCCGGTCTGACATTCTTCACGGTATACTCAATTAATGAAACAGGTTTCAGGTGGGAATATCTATTGCTGATCTTAGGCGTACTCATGATAATCATCGATATGCTGTGGGACAGAGAGATAAATCCGTTTTTATTCTACTTTTCACTGGCTCTTATGTTCATAATCCCGTTATACGGTAAATTGTCAGATCCCGTCATGGCGGCATGGGCGACCATACCGATCTGTTACATCATTTTCCTTGGATTCTATGTGTTAGACGTGGTTCGCGGAGGGGCGGATACGAAGTGTCTAATCACTTTGTCTATAATGTTCCCCCTATACCCATACGCGTTCGGTCTTCCGTTGATCGAGGTGCCGGAAGGTACTGCGAGTCAGATACTTGCGTTCCCAATATCGGTGTTCTTTATTGCAGGATTGATGATGATCCCTTTGATATTCTATTTTATTGTGAGAAATTTGCGGGAAGATGGGAAGGTATGTAGAAGGGCGTTCCATGGATACAGGATGGAGATCAAGAAAGCAAAAGGTTCCCATGTATGGCCGTTGGAGGATGTAGAGGACGGAAAGGAAGTGTTCATCGGTGTACCGCAGGATGAGGAAATGCCACAGATCTATTCAAGATTAGAGGATGCTGGGTATGAGAGGATATGGGTCACGCCGATGATACCTTTTCTGATACCGATCGCGATGGCTGTCGTGTTCCTGTTCACGATCGGAAATCCGCTTTTCCTCATCTTATGATGGGGAGACTCTGTTTACAAAGTGCACATCTTCTGCCGTTGAGAGCAACGATATCGACCAGATACCCTGTGCGTCTGATGACCAATGCACCACACTCCGGACAATAGGTATCTGACGCCTCATCGGTCAGGACATTTCCGATATACACATATTCCAAACCGCATTCTTTTGATATCTCTCTGCATTTGAACATCGTGTCTACAGGGGTTATCGGAACATTCATCATCTCGAAATCCGGATGGAATCTTGAGAAATGAACGGGTGTGTCGGGAGTAAGATTGTCTCTGACCCATTCGGAGAATTTTTTGATCTCTATTTCAGTATCGTTATAGCCCGGAATGATAAGATAAGTTAGTTCGAGGTGTACCTTCTCCTCTTTTATGATCTCGGCGGACCTGAGAACATCGTCTCTGTGAGCGCCGCAGATCTTCATGTAGAATTCATCCGTGAATCCTTTTATGTCGATATTCATGGCATCCGTCCGCTTGGATATCTCCCTCAACGGATCCTCATTCACGAGACCGTTGCTAACAAGCACGTACCTAAGATCACGGTCCGTCCTCATGATGTCCATGATGTATTCGAACCAGATCATCGGCTCGTTATATGTGAAAGCAATGGAGTCCAATCCCTCCCTTCTGCATACCGAAATGATATCCTCCGGAGATTCATAGGTGGTTCGTTTCTTTCCTGCGGGAGACATGGATATAGCATAATTCTGACAATGCTTGCAGGACATGTTACATCCGATCCCACCGATGGAGAAGATCTTACTCTTCGGATAATAGTGATACAGAGGTTTTTTCTCTATTGGGTCCACTCCGAAAGATGAGACCCGTCCGTAATTATATGCCAGAAGTTTGGTCTCATCGCCCTTCCTGGCACTACATCTTCCGAATGCGCCCTCCGCTATTCTGCACCTATGCGGACAAAGGTCACAGACATAGTTGTCTCCTTCCTTATGGTAGTGTTCTGCCTCTACATTTGGGTTAATAACGGCCACTTCTGATAACCCTCCTTTCACCATTGTGTGTGATAAAAGGGAATTTGTCGTTTGTCACCATTCCGATCACCGAGAAATCGATGTCATAGTCGTACAGAAGATCTATTTTCCTTTTGTCGAAAGTGAAAAGCAATTCATAGTCCCCGCCCCAATATAGGACGAGGTCTTTTTTATCCATGCTCAAGGCATCGGATACGGTGCTAACACCTTCGCCTTCCGGAATGAATTCCATATGCAGGTCCATTCCCGTATGGCTTGAGAAGCAGATGCATTTGGCACCTTCAGCTAAACCGTCGGATAGGTCGGTGCAGGAAGTCACTGCGCCTGATTTGGAAAGAGCGACCCCTTCTTTGATCCTCGGGATAGGGGTTCTGAGGGATGTGAGCGGGACGCCATCAATCTTGTTCTCCAGTGAAAAGTATCCTGCAGCAGCAGATCCGAGGGAACCGGTGACGGCGACTATGTCTCCCGGACGGGCACCCGATCTCAGGAGAGGCGTCCTGTTTTCCAGGGATCCTATCGCTGTGCCAGCTATCATCCCTTTTCCGAATTTAGTATCTCCCCCAACGATATAGGCATCGCACGCTTCTGCGCATTCCTCCATGCCGGAAATAATACTGGTGAAATTCTTCTCATCCAAATTCTCCGGTACAGACATCGCTGAGAGAAAATACTTCGGTACCGCGCCCATGCTTGCAACATCACTGAAATTCACCGCGACGGCCATCCATCCGAATTCTTCATAACTCATGCCTTCCGAGAGGTGTCTGTCAAAGGATACGATATCTGTGCTTACTACAGTGTTATCATCGATGACGACCGCATCATCTCTCTGTCCCGGATGCGGATACGGTCGAATGATATTCATCGCTTTATGGATGAGTCCTCTTTCGCCTATGTCCCTTACAGAAACCATGAACTACGAATGGAATGAGCATTAAAGAACTTGTTTACACAGACGAGATCTCAACAAGCGATTTTTATGAAATAATTCATATCATCTTGATGATTCGACCTATCGTACCAGAGTATAGTATCGGAACTATTAATTACGCGACTGTACAATCTGGTCAGTTGGTCTAAGATGATAGTAGACGTGAAGTATGGAAAAGATGGCGTGCAAAAGGTCGAGTTTCCTGATGAGAATTATATAGGGACGTTTTACCCAAAAGACGTTAAATGCAAAGATCCAGATGAGGTAATAGGCGAGTCCATTGACAACCCCATTGGGTATGGGTCATTGGTTGATTTCCTGAAAGGAGGAAAGGACATAGTGTTCATTGTCAATGACGGAACACGTCCTACTCCCACTGCTAAAGTTTTGGATGCCCTGTCAAAGAGAATGGATCTCAGAGCGGCCAGATACATTGTTGCCACCGGTACTCACAGGGATATGACCCAGGAGGAATACGATTTCGTATTCGGAAAACATTACGAAACACTGAAGGACAGGATAATATCTCATGATGCGAAACAGTCGGAATGTGTGAATCTGGGTCAATCAAAGAACGGTACACCGATGGAGGTCAATAAGGTCGCTGTGGATGCTGACAGATTGGTGATAATCACAAGTGTCGAGCCGCACTATTTCGCAGGATACACCGGAGGCAGGAAATCATTTCTTCCCGGAGTTGCATCATTCAAGACCATAGAGGCCAATCACAAATTGGCCATGAAGAAGGAAGCACAATCGTTGATATTGAAGGGTAACCCGGTCCATGAGGATATGATGGATGCTCTCGAGGTTGTCAAAGGCAAGGAGATCTTTTCGATCCAAATGGTATTGGACAGGCACCAACACATATACAAAGTGGCGTCGGGATCCCTCAACCCTGCTTTCGATCGTGCCGTCGAATGGGCCAATGAGGTCTTTTCCGTCGCTATTCCGGAGAAAGCGGATATCGTGATATCGGTCGCGCCTTATCCCATGGACGTCGATCTTTACCAATCCCAAAAAGCTTTGGACAATGGCAAATGGGCTCTGAAAGAGGGAGGGAAGATAATAATGGTATCCAAATGCAGAGAGGGTATCGGACACGCAACGTTCCTTACCCAGCTTTCCTCGTCCAAAGATCCGAAACAGGTTCTGGAGAATCTTAGCAAGGAATACAAACTTGGATATCACAAGGCCGCAAAAATGGCGGAGATCGCCGTATGGGCGGAGATATGGGCCGTCACCGATCTGGACCCCGAGATAATCAGAGCAGCGAACATAACTCCCTTCCCAACTGTGGCAGATGCAATGAAAGAAGCACTGGCACAGAAACCTGATGCAAAGATCATAGTCCTTATGGACGGAAGCGTAACTATTCCAAAGGTGAAATAAAATGAGCGAATTCGAGGTTGATGAGATCGTTAAAGTAAAAGAGGCACTCAATACGTGTACCATGTGCGGATTCTGCAAGAGTGTCTGTCCTTCTTTCAAGGCTATCGGCTGGGACTCAGCCTTGTCCCGAGGTCGTATAATACTCACCTATGGATTGTTGAACGGTGACATACCGGCTGATGAGTCAGTCGTAGAGAACATGTACACTTGTACCACGTGTGCCGACTGTGTGAGAAGATGTCCATCGAAGGTTGACATCGTGGAAGTCATTGAAACGTGCAGGAAGGACCTGGTGAAGAACGGACACATGCTGCCTAAACATAGGGCTGTAGTGGACAGTGTGTTGGAGAATGGCAATCCGTACAATGAGAAGAAATCCGTTGTCGAAACACTGGGAATAAAGCCCCGTAACGCGAAGGTCGGTTATTTCGCAGGTTGTACTGCAACATACAGATCAAAAAAGACTGTCGACTCGGCCCTTTCAATACTCAGGAAACTCAACGTTGATTTCACCACCGTAGATGAGATATGTTGTGGATCCGTCCTTTCCAGGATAGGTGTTGATGACGAAGAGGTCGTCAAGCTCATGAGAAAGAATGTGGATGCTATCAAATCACTGGGTGTAGAGAAACTGATCCTATCATGTGCCGGATGCTACAGGATGTTCAAGGTAGAGTATCCCCGCTTCATCGATGTTCCGTTCGAGGTGCTGCATATGTCCGAGTTCCTTGCCAAACAGGACCTGAAGCTCAAGCCGATTCTCGGCAAGGTGACATATCATGATCCATGTCATTTGGGAAGGCACTGCGATGTGTATGACGGACCAAGAGAGGTCATCAAGAAGTTCCCGAATGTCGATTTCAAGGAGATGGCATTCAACAGATCAACAAGTCACTGCTGCGGAGGCGGAGGCGGAGTAAGATCTGCATATCCAGAAGAGGCAAAGAACATTGGTGCCACAAGGATCGAGGAAGCAAATTTCGCAGATCTTATAATAACGACCTGCCCCTTCTGCGTAGCTAATCTTACGGCGGCAAAAGGGGACAGCGAGATAGAGATCATGGATCTCACGGAGCTGGTTGACAACAGTCTGTGATCGAATGACGAATCAGTGGTTCCGGAAAAAAGACGGAAGACCCTTCGTAATGGGGATATTGAACGTCACTCCCGATTCGTTTTCCGACGGAGGAAGATTCCTGTCCAAAGAGGAGGCGATCAAACACGCCTTTGAATTGGAGGATGCCGGTGCCGACATTATCGACATAGGCGGGGAATCCACACGCCCCGGATCACACGCAGTTCCCCTGAAAGTTGAAATGGAGAGGGTGATCCCTGTGATCCGAGAGTTATCCTCATCTGCCTGCGTACCCATATCCGTTGATACCAACAAGCACGAGGTGGCAAAAGCTGCCATCGAGGCAGGGGCATGCATGCTCAATGATATCTGTGGATTATCCGATCCAAAGATGATCGGTGTTGCAGTGGATCACGATGTTCCAGTAGTGATAATGCATATGCACGGTACTCCCGAAACATTGGGAACGGATACAATGTCCGGCAATGTGTTGGAGCAAGTGAAATACTATCTGAACGAAAGGATAGAGGCAGCGTTGGATGCCGGTATCCGACGTGAGAACATTGTCGTTGATCCCGGCATAGGATTCGGAAAGACCCCACAGCAGGATATGGAGATACTTCGAAACCCCCGTTATTTCACTGAGGAGTATCCTGTTCTGATCGGACCTTCCAGAAAGAGATTCTTATCAACGGGGTTCCCGGGACTCGATAGGGAAGAAGCTACCGCAGAAGCATCGATAGTCACATCAAAGGCAGGCGCGGATATAATTCGAGTCCACGACGTGGCAAAGATAATGAATGCGCTGAACTCTGTCAGATGAAGATCCCTATCAGGATTATGACAGTGACACTCACGACAGTCAAAACGGCAAAGACGGTTCCGTCCCTTTTCTCCTTCTTCATTCGGGCCTGGTCGTTCCAATAGCATTCCTCTTTACAGTATGCCATGTCGAAAGGCACAGCATCACCGCAGAATTTGCAGTGATCATGTTCAGGAAGAGGTATTGCCATGATACATGATGGAAGTACACCTATTAATCTTTCATCAATCGTTTTATACGGACCTCCTGTTTTGTAATATGTGAAGGCGAGAGAGTACGATCAAGACCGCTTTGACAGGATGCGACGCATCGAATGGATGGACATCGAAGGCATCCGCAAGGCAAGATGTTTGGTCGTCGGGGCCGGCGCTCTGGGGAACGAAGCAGTGAAATGCATGGTCCTGGCAGGGTTCGGGGATATCACTGTGATCGATATGGATGAGGTCGCTGTTTCGAATCTCAGCAGGTGTGTGTTCTTCAGGGAAAACGACGGAAGAGGCGCAAAGAAGGCCGAGATACTCGCCGAAAGGGCATCAGAATTGTATGAGGGTGCGAAAGTGAAAGGTGTGGTATCGAAAATACAGGATCTGGAGAGTTGGGATTTCGATATCGTCCTGGGATGTTTGGACAACATTCTTGCAAGACTGCATGTGAATTCACATTCGAGATTCAACAAGATACCGTATGTGGATGGCGCAACAGACGGTTTCAGGGGGAAGGTCCAGGTGATCCTTCCCGAGGGGCCGTGTCTCGAATGTGGCATGAACAAGAGCCACATGAAGGTCCTGGATACGAGATTCTCTTGTACAGGATCGGGAATGATGTTCGTTCCGAAGATGGCATCCGAGATAACAACAACATCTGTCATAGCCGCGATACAGGTTCGGGAGGTAATGAAAATATTATCAGGCAGGAAGGACTTGTGCATAAGGAACGTGATGTTCTATGACGGGGAGACAGGAAGCTCTGAGAATTTGGAGTTGTCAGAGGATTCGGGATGTCCGAATCATGAAGTGGGAGTGAGAAGATGACCGTGAAAGTTACTGTGGTTAACACGCTGAACAATTCATCTATAAGGATGGAACTGGAACCGTATGAATCGGTGGAAGATATAATCGATACGGCAGCGGAGTACTGGGGGAAGGATGCGGGAGCGTACGTTCTCCGTAAAGGCTCCAAGCTTCTGAACAAAAGTCAGAGTATCGAAGAGATCAATCTTTCTGATGACGATGTCATAGAGATGATACCCGACCCTGAGGGCGGATCGTAATATGGGATTGGTAAGGCCCGTTCTCGTAAGAAGGATAAACAACGAGATCGACGGGCTCAACGATTATTTGGGATTGAACCTACCCTCCATACCTGCCGATGCAGAATTCCCGATCGAATTGCAGATCGGTTTCAGCAACACTCCCGCCAGGACATCAAGGAACGATACCTGCGACACCCATGCGTTCAGTCTGATAATATCCGAGGAATATCCGTATGAAAGGCCGAGGGCGAAATGGCTCACACCGATATTCCATCCCAACATAATGATGCCCGAGGACGGCGGATTCGTTTGCGTGAAAACCTTGGATAATTGGTCGTTCGGATCCTCCCTTCTGTCATTCGTCAAGGGGGTGGAGCAATTGATATCCGATCCCAATCCCATGAACCCGTATGGTACCGATTCCTGTATGGCGGCTGCCCGATGGTACAAGGAGAACAAGCCAAAATTCGAGGCGAAGGTAAGATACGGGAGGAAAGATGCCTAAGATAGTATCTTCCGAGAACAAGGAAAGGGAATACAGAAAAAGGTCTGTGGCAACCGTTCCCCTATTCATTTCCGAAAGGGTCATGCTAACGATGGCCGATCATGCCGACGAGGGACTGAAACAGAACAAAGAGGTCATGGGGCTGATGATGGGACAGATCTTCAGGGACGATAACGGAGAATATGCAGTTGTGAATGGCGTGGCGACATCCGTTTTGGACGCGGACAAGATAAGCGTAAGATTCAACAAGGAACATCTCGAGGAGCTGTTCGAATCAATGGATTCTTCCGAAGGAGAATATGTGGTCGGATGGTATCATTCCCATCTAGGTATCGGGTGTTTCCTGTCGGATGTTGACATCAAGACGCATGAAGGGGTATTCGGGACCGAGATGGGATTCGCGATCGTGATAGATCCTTTGGAGTCTATCATCGTTCCGTTCACCTGCTTCAACGGTGTATCTGAAAAAATAAGGATGATCGTGTTCGAATGATCATACCCAGATAGCATGTCTTTTTTGCATATCGGATTCTTTCACATTCATCTTCTTCATGAGTTCCGGGACGATACAGTCGAAGAAGAACAGGACGGTATCTTCGAATATCGTTCCCAGCGGGGCTAATTCCGAGGTGAACTCATCCTTTTTCACTTTGACTATTATCGCATTGTCCGACACATGTGCCAGCTTACTGGATGCGGACGAGGTCACAGAGATAACATGTGAGCCGATACGGCGTGCTATCTCTGCTGTTTGAACCACGGATACGGTGTGACCGGTATTCGATATCAATATCGTGAGGTCGTTCTTCCCTATTATCGGGGTGGTCATGTCACCGACGAAATACACATTGAGCCCTAACTGCACCAAACGTACAGCGAACAGTTGCCCGACCAATCCGGATCTTCCCGACCCGTATATGAATATCTTCTCTTTCGAGGCTATGAGATCGATCAGAACATCCCAGTCTTTCTGAGGGATGGAATACACTGCGGTCTTGCACCGCTCTTTGATGTAATCCATCGTCTCCTGCAAGATCATCCCTCTGCAACGGCCTCAGATTTCCTCTTCTCCTTGAGGGCCTTTGCAACCCTTTTGCTGAGAACCCTTTCGTTGATGATCCTCATGTACATCGCGTCATGTTCCAGAAGTGGGGAACTGGAGATGATGGTCGCATCCGGTCTGAGTTCACACAATGCCTCGGCCAAAGGTTCGAACTTGAGGTCGCCCTTCTTTATCGGAGTGAGTCTTTTCTCGTTGCCTTCATAATATTCGACACCTGCGAAGGAGGTGTGGATGTTCCCTTTGCAATACGGTTCAACCTGCTGAAGTATGTCAAGGAAATCTTCCGGATCCAACAGGGACCCGTCGGTCCTGGAATGGTAGTGGGGGAAATTCAAGACGGGGACAACGCCGTCGACGTTCTCGCAAAGGTCCAGTATCTGATCTAAA
>JGI994J12354_10002041_pt1 | contig 20137 bp, 23 predicted proteins | sample IntmicLarv3ML3BL_FD_12354 | JGI IMG/M metagenome (IMG submission 12354)
TATGCAGACCACAGAATCTTGCTTTCAAAGACAGACCTCGACACTGGCAGAGGTATTGCAGGCGTCACATTTGAAATGTGGTGCAACGATACCTACCTCGGTGTTGTTGGTCCGACCAACGCTGCTGGACTCATTGAAATTCCGAGTCTCAAGACCGGTCTCTACAAGTTCCGTGAATACTCTGTCCCTGCAAACTATGTGAAATCTGATGCTTTCTACACCGCCTATGTGGATGTGGAAGACCAGAATACCACAGAGTTCAAGGTTGAAGTCATCAACCAAGAGAAGCGTGACCTCCGCATCGTCAAAATTGATGGAACCTCCGGCGATAAACTCCCTGGCACTGTGTTCCTGATTGAGGGCATTGGCAACGACTTCCGCATGGAGGCGACCACCGATGCAAATGGCGAGATTCTTCTGCCAGACCTTGACAATGGAACCTACAAGGTGACTGAGGTTCGTGCCCCTGAGGGCTTCACCATTTCTAACCCCAACTACAAACTGGTGGTTATCAGTGCGGCATCTACCCCTGTCATTGAGATGATTTTCCAGAACATCGCAAAACCCGCAATCCGCATTGAAAAGACCAGTACCGCAACTGGCGAGTTCTTAATGGGTGCAACTTATACTGTGAGAGATTCTCAGCAGAGAGTTGTTGGCACTTATGTGACCGACATCACAGGTACAGTTTATACCCAACAGCTTGAGCCCGGCATCTATTTTGTAGAAGAAACCTCCGCTCCAACAGGCTACCAACTTGATTCTACAATCCAGACTGTAATTGTAAAGGCTGGCGAGATTACAGTCGTTCCCTTCGCTAACAAGCCCTACAATGTGGCTACTTTCGTGAAAAGTGATACTGTAACCGGCACGCGTCTCCCCGGCGCAATCTTCGAGCTCGTTCTTGTTTGCCCAAGCCCTTATAGTGAAACGGTCATCGGCCGCTACACGACTGGTTCCGATGGCATCGTGACCACTGGCCCTCTGGCCCCCGGCCGCTATCGAGCGACTGAGGTTCGCAGCCCTGATGGCTATGCAATCACCGCAGAGCCCCAAGAGTTCGTTGTTTCCGATAAGGGTGGTACAAACATCCTGTACTTCGAAGACTATGAGCTTGCAACCCTTGTTCTTTGGAAAGGCGACCAATCTAATAAACCTGTTGCAGGTGCTTTCTTCAAGATTGAAACCGCAGATGGTGACTTCGTTGGACAGTTCGTCACTGACCGCAACGGTGAAGCGATTATCACTGGCCTAAAAGCAGGTCACTACATTGTGACTGAGGTTCGTGCCCCTGATTCTCATATCATCACAGAAGCCCCTAAGACCATTACCATTAAGTATGGTGTTATCAACCGTGTCGAGTTCAAGAACAACGAAAAAGGCTGGCTGATTATCCGCTTGAACGACATTGATGACTACCACCCACTGGAGAATGGTGAGTTCACTGTTTCTCGTGAGAGCGATGGCAAACTCATTTTCCAAGGTGCAACCGATGTAACAGGTACACTGTTCGTGGGTGACTTGGAGCCTGGTCGTTACGAGATTCGTCAATTGTTTGCCCCTGATGGCTATACCATCGTGGATAAACATAAGAGCGATATCGTCATTGCTGGTGAGCAGACTGTGGTTCAGTTCTATGACATGACTTCGGAGATTGTCATTGAACTTGTTGATAGCCAGACAGGGGAGACCCTGAAAGGTGGACGCTTCAAACTGATTCGCAATGTGGATAACATCGTCATGGGCGAGTTTGAAACAGGCGAAGACGGTCTTGCACTGGCAAGCGGCTTGAAGCCGGGCTGGTACACTGTCGAGCAATTACTGCCTCCTACGGGCTATGCCATGGATAAACCCCATACCCAACTGATTCAGCTTGAGCCTAATGTTGATGGTTCTCGGGCAGGGCATGTCACATTCAAGAATACTCGTATTGTAGGATTGACTATTGTGAGCCGAGACAGAGATAGCAAAGCACCCCTGACAGGCACTATTTTTGAGGTATGGGAACAGAATGGCGATTTCGTTGGTAGCTATACCACGGATATCACCGGCCTTGTTCAGACAGATATCCTCAAGTCAGGTTTCTATGTTGTGAAGCAGATTAAAGCTGAAAACGGCTACATCGCAGTAACCGATGAGCAGACAGTCGAAATCGTAAACGGCAAGCCTGAGCGCATCATCTTTGAGAGCATTGCTCGTGGCGTAATTCAGATCTACGCATTAGACCAAAATGAGGTTGCAATCCCCGGTATGCGCATCACAGTGACTACTGTTGATGGCACATTCGTGGGTGAGTACACAACGAATGAGGCAGGTCTTGCTCTGGTAACAGGTCTTGAGCCCGGCCACTATGTTGTGAAAGAAACCAAGATTCCTGATGGCTTCGTAGGTCAACTCATGGAGCAAACCGTCAAGGTCATCGCAGGCAATCCCTCCAAGGTCTACTTCCGTCATGATAAGGTGTTCGGTGTTCAGATTCACGCTATTGTAAAGCAGACCACAGAAAACCTCGCTGGCGTGAAATTCAGTGTTGAGAAGCTTTCTGGCGAACGTGTTGGAACGTATACCACTGATAAAGCAGGTCTTATCTATGTCACCCTTGCTCCTGACTTCTATGTTGTGAGGATGATTTCTGTCCCGAATGGCTTCATTCTCGACGAAACTCCCCGCAATGTGAAAGTCGTAGAGAACAAGTTCACTGTGGAAACCTTTGAAATTGTTCAGCTCTCCAGCATCCGAGTAAAGTTCATTGATGGCAATAGCGAGGCTCCGATTTATGGCATGCGTGTTATTTTGAAGAACTCCAAGGGTCAGATTATGAGCGAGTATTACTCCGATAATGCAGGCTACATCACTCTGGAAAAAGATTTGGTTGATGGCACTTACACCATCGAGCAGATTGGCGTTCCGGCAGGCTACCGAGTAGATAACATTCCCAAAACAATCAAGATTCTGAATGGTCAGACCACGGAGGTTGTTTGGAGATGCTACAAGGATGCGGGTCAGATTCAAGTGAAGCTGACTTCTCTGGAATACAACTCCGTTCGTGATTTGCCTGCGGGTACTTCTCTGGCAGGTGCAGAGTTTGAGGTCTATGACCCATTCACCTATAAGGTGCTTTGCACCATGACCACTGACCATACTGGTGTGGCTGCTTCAAGCGGTCTGCCTATGGGTCGTTACATGGTTCGCCAGAAAACCACAGCCCCGTACTATGCAACCGTTTCCACCGAGAAAGAAGTCTACATCAAAATGGCAAATGACGTTGTGCGTGTGGATTTCCAGAATCCGAGCCTGTATCTGACTGTGGCACATGAGGTTAAGAGCAATACGACAATCCGTGCAGGAGCAAGTATGCGCTATGACTTCACTGCAGTCAACAACACCTCCAACACCCGCATTGATAACTTCTTCTGGCACATCAAGGTGCCGACAGATGCCGGCCGAGCAGGTACGCTCTACACAGGCGCATGGAACGCTGCTGTCTGGTACAAGGTTTCCTACCGTACAAACATGAACGACTACCGCTTGATTTCTGACAAGCTGCTCTCCACGAGCGTTTACCAGTATGACCTGAGTGCAACTGCACTGAATCTCCAGATTGGAGAGTATGTCACTGACATCCGCTTCGAGTTTGGCACTGTTCCTGAGGGCTTCAAGCTGACAAAGAACGCTGCATTTTATATGTATGTTCTTCCGAATGTTGCAAATGGCTATAAACTGATGCTTAACAGCGAGGTTGGTGGTCAGTACAATGTTCCCACGGTCGGCAATGCTGTTGGTTCCACCTCTGCCGGCGTTTCTGCGGGTATCAATGGTTCTACCACTGCTACTACCGGAAATACTGGTATGACCGGCTCCACGAGCGTTAACGGCACGACTGGAACCACAGGTGCAGGTGGTGCTTGGAAGACAGGCACAGCCACTTGGACAACCAAGGTGCTCAATGATAGCAAGCTCCCCGATACTCTACCTAAAACAGGGTACTAAGTAGACGGAAATCCCTCATACCTTTTGGTATGAGGGATTTCTGTTTTGAGAGCGTAAAGAAGAGCGTGATGCCGATCGTTATTTGACAAGAATAAAAATGGATGATAAAATAATGATGTAACACGTAACTTCGCCAAAGGCGGCCCCTAAAATATGGGATATAATATTTGAGTGTGGTGGTATTATGGCGCAAAGGTATCGCAGTCTGAACACAAACCGATTAGCTGAATATTTTGTTGAGGAGATTTTGGGCTTCTCTAATTCTAGCAATATTCAAGAGGCAATTGAGCTAATTGTTGATGCAGAAAGAGGGATAGAGGACGCCACAAAGTATCCGACCATAACGCATGATGATTGCAGAGATATTCCTTATGTTACAAATGGACAACGAGCCGCTTTGCGAGACAGGATTTTTAGAGAGCTAATATCCCAAAAACGATTAGACAGTGATGACGATATACGCCTTGAGGTAGGTGGCGCATTGCCGAAAACCAAGATAAAAAGAAATAACGATTTTTTCTTTATTATTGGCTTGCCTGCTTCTGGAAAATCCTTCTTAGCAAATCGCGTTTGTGATAAAACGGGCTCCTTACTCCTTGATTCTGACTATGCAAAAAGGAAATTGCCAGAATACTGGACAAGGCGTAATGGTGCATCACTGGTGCATAAAGAGTCACAGGTAATTGTCATGGGTGATCCGGCTGACAAGCATGCGTCTTCAGTTTTTACGTATGGTCTTTCGCAGAACTTCAACATGGTGTATCCTTGCATAGGAAACAAGCTTCTTGAAATTGTTGATTTGTCAGAGCGAATTAAAAAATTTGGGTACAAATCTCACCTTATTCTTGTCGAACTTGATCGGCTTAAAGCCACCAGACGTGCATATAATAGATACAAAGACACTCGGCGATACATTCCTTTGTCTAAGATATATGAGGACTATGCTAATGATTCTGTAATTACGTATTTCCGAGCACAACAGAAATATGGGCATTTATTCGAAAGTTTTGGGCAAGTAGACACAGATGTTGATTTTAATCAAAAATACAAGGTTGTCGAGAGACTTAGAGATAGCCCAATCACAGCATATAGGCAAAGTAGTCATTAAGGGAGGTTTATTTATATGAGAGTACGTAGAAACCTACAATCACCACGGAAAAACATGAAAAACAGAACCATTAGGCTGGAACCAACCAGACCAACTATAGTAGTGAAGCGTAACAGAAGTGTCCAAGTATTCTCTGCTGCTACAGCCTCCTACGAACTGAGTGAGATTGGATATGGTTTGGCTTCGACGAAAAATGTCACAAAAAAAGCCTTAGAAAAAAAATATGCAAGTATAAATGTTTCGGGACAGAACCCTAATTGGTAGGCTGTTGAGTTTTGCACGTGAGAGGTGGGTGGCTATACTCGCCTCTTAATTTTTATTCTTCATTGACGTGGAGAGATGAGATTAGTATTGAGAAAAATTTAGCTTTCAAAGGTGTTAAGGCCAGGATAGCTCGATCTGCGCTTAAAAACCAGAAAGCGCTGGACAAATGGGTTGCTAGATGCACTAGAGATATTAAACAAGAAGAACGAGACATAAATCGAACCATCGCATGGATGGAGAGCTATAGCAAAAACTTGAAAACACAATAAGCACAGCTATTTCCCCTCAAAAAAAAATACCAAACAGTACGAAAGTCCTCTCCGCATTGGCGGAGAGGACTTTTTTCTATAGATGGCGACTCTTTTTTGCATATAATGTCTTACGAAAACCTAATTTTTAAAAGGGGACATGTTATATGTGTAAAGAAAATTTGTCAGTCGGCGAAAAATGGAGGCCATGTGAGGACTTCATGACGATTTTGGAGATGATAGAGAGAAGCATCGACGAGCTACCAGAACCGCTTCTAATGGCAAACAAGAGGGTATTGCATAACGCACTCCTTCTGCTTGCTAAGGTAGATGCTTCAAAGGACAAGCATGGAGAGTATTTCACGTTATCTATGCTGGAGGCGTTGCTTGAAAAAAACGGTGGGCACGGCGGAAAATGCCACGAAATTGTTACAGAGGCCTTAAAGATGAAAGAGTCGTCTGGATGGGAACGCTGTGTCGCTGTGTGGTTCAAGAACGAGTATCTTTCCGAAAAAAGCTCAATCTATCAAAATGCGCAGTTTTTGCGGGATGCTCTTTGGATGCGGCAGAGAGCAAATACATGGGGAAATGCTTGGCTCGGCAGGTAATCTAAAAATTGAAAGAGTGGCACATGGGAGAAATCCTGTGTGCTATTTTTTTGACCTTACTTCTGCGAGGCGTCGGATAAGGTGTCTTGTTGCTTATTGCAGAGGAGTTTTTGCATACAATAGCTCAACCAAAAATTGAAGGAGAAGAGGTAAATGAGTGAATTATCTAAAGAGGTAAAAGACCTTCTTGCGGCGACAAAGCGTACATATCCCAAAATGAACTATGTTGCTGTGGACAAGTATGAGGAAGTAGAACTGTATGAGCGTAAGCCAATTTTAATATCGTCCGCAAGAAGTCTCCCGCCTCTAAGCCGCAGCGTAGGCGGTGAGATGAATTGCGCCATTGTAGCCTAGCTTTTTGCATAGAATAGTTCAATAAACTATACCAAGGAAGAAAGGCAAGGTGAGAAAAGTGAACAAGGCATATAAATTTAGGCTATATCCGAATGCTGCTCAGCAACACTTCTTTTGGGAAACCTTTAGTGCGACTCGCTTTGTCTGGAACAAAATGCTTTATGACAGAATCGAACATTTCAAGGAGACTGGTAAATCAACTACAGTCTACCCCACTAGATATAAGGATGAACATCCATGGCTGAAAGCAGTGGATAGTCTCGCTCTGTCAAATGTGCAATTGCAGATAAGTGCTGCCTACAGAGAATTTTTCAAGGTGAAAAAGCATAGCTACACCCAAAAGACAATTGAACGAGCGAAGCGGCAGAACAGAACCCTTACATTCTACAACTATGAGAAGCACCCTAAGTTCAAGTCGAAGAAACGCAATGACTGGAAGAGTTATACGACCAACAACCAGAATGAAACTATTCTAGTTACTGATAGATGTATTAAATTACCGAAGGTTGGTTTGGTAAGATGCAAGTTCCATAGGCAAATACCTTCTGATGCTATAATCAAATCTGCTACTGTAAGCCAGATGCCCACAGGTAAATACTACGTTTCAGTGCTTGTGAACATTGAAAACAACATTCACCCAGTGGAGCCAAAGACTTTTATTGGACTGGACTTTTCGATGAAGGAACTGTATGTTGACTCCTTTGGCAATGCGGCTAACTACCCTCATTTTTACAGGCAGGCCGAGGTAAGGCTTGCTCAAGCACAGCGTAGATTGGCTTCTATGGAAAAGAGTAGCAGTAACTATAAAAAGCAGAGGCTCAGAGTGGCAGCACTACATGAGAAGATTGCCAACCAGCGCAAGGACTTCCTGCATAAGCAGAGTAATTTGATAACCAAAAATTACGATGCTGTGTGTATCGAAGACCTTAATATGAAAGGTATGGCACAGGCTCTCAACTTCGGCAAATCTGTTAGTGACAACGGCTGGGGAATGTTCACTAGATTTTTAGAATATAAGCTAAGTTGGAGCGGCCGTTATCTTGTGAAGGTGAATAAGTGGTTTCCATCTAGCAAATTGTGTTCTGTGTGTGGCACAGTCCATGATTCCTTAGCTCTGTCTGATAGGACGTGGACGTGTGAAGGTTGTGGTACACATCACGACAGGGATATTAACGCAGCGATTAACATTCGTAACGAAGGTATGGAAATGCTGGCGGCATAGCCTGCTCGGCGCTCCTTTCATGAACCGTGGGGCACACGGGAATAGCTCGTTGATACTTACTGCACTGGCAGTATTGAGCGAGAAGCCCCCCCACTTCAAAAGTCGTTAGACTTTAAGTGGTGGGAGCATGTCACGCGGCCGTGGTGATTGTTACTGTTGCACAGATGGCAGTGAGACAGTTAGCATAAGTGGTGGCTCATTGTTCGCAATCAGGCTCAAGGATGAGATTACCTTCGAGATGGGGCCGGTCTATTTCGGCGATTTTAAAATTTAGGAGGAAAAATAATGAGCAGATTGGCAGGAATTCTAAACATGCAAGAGGGTGTGGTCTACACCGATAAAGAAGGACGCTTTCTGTACATGGTGGAAGGTTCAGACCTCAAGAGGCTGATTCCCCCGAGTCTCTGGGTGCCCATCGGTTATGAGGGCCTAATATCTCTGATAGAGCATCCTGAGGTAATTATACCTCTACACCCTGTGCTGTCCAAAGAAACCAAGCGCATACTTGCGGGATTACTGGCGGTTTGGCCACAGCTCCAGTGGATTTATGCTGACAGAAGCGGAGAAGTCTATTTGAGCGAATTTAAACCCAGAATTTCTACTGATGGCAGCGAAACTATGAGTGGGATGGGTGTGCGCTTTCGACTCAATAAAATTCGCCCAGTTGTCGAGCTTGAAGACGAGATTCGTTTCGAGATGGGGCCGGTCTATTTTGGCAATTTTGAAGTATAAATGGAAGAAAAAAAGGAGAGTAAAAATGAAAATTCTTATGCATATAGGCAACAATGTGGATGCTTCTCTTGTCAAATTCGATACCCAGTATCGTAAGGAATTGATTGACGAAATTAAAGTTCGCATTCGGGCCGCTTTTCAAGCTGCAAAAGATTCAAAAGATGACACCCAGACAGGCGACATCAGTTCCATTACGTTTGGTGCAGACGACCACGATAAAGTCAAGGTGGTGGCGCTGGGCGTGGAAGGTGGTTCTCTTGGATGGAATGAGCGCATTCGTAACGATGCCTTTCGTGAAATGGAGGCGTTTGTCGAAAGGTATTCGGCAGAAGATATGCCTTTAGATGATACGTCCACATACCTTCTGATGAGAATGGTAATGGCTGCGAACAACACATTTCATCCATTTGCTGATGAGGCCGTTCTCGTTCCGACAGATTCCGGCGATGAGTACCTCACCCCGCTGATTCCGAATGAGATGCTCACCAAAATCGCCAAGAATCCCGAACAATTTGCAATTGTCAATGTGAATGTTTATTGAAAATGGAGAAATTGTAAAGTCCGAAAGTGTTCTCACATCTACGAAAAAAAGAGGCTGTTTGTTGCGAGTGGCTGTTGTAATGCCTTCAGCATGACTGATTGTAGGCGTGAGCGTGATGAAAAAGGAGAGAAAATTATGAAGAAAAAGCTGCAAGAGATAACGGTGACAACCCCCATCGGCATTATGAGAGCCGTAGAATCCTGCGACCCGAATAACCCCGGTATTGTGCTGGAAATTGTCAAGGATGATGGCACTATTTACGATTGCGCCCTTCTTGAGGCGACCGAAAACAAGGAAGTGCGGTTGCTCGTGTGGGGCGATGAAGACAACGAGGATATCACGCACAAATTCGCCTTCAGCCATATGGTGAAGGATGATGTGCTTGAGAGATTTCCATTTCTCAAAAAAGAGCATTTCTGGGACTGCCCTAGTGAGGGGCGGATTCGGTTTGCTTGCTACACACCAGCTACGCAGTCAGAGGTCGGATATCTCACAACAAGATTTACAAGCTATGACCTTGTCATGAAAGCGTATCATGACAGCAATGGTAATGATTCCGATTTCATCGCCGCATTGTCCAAGATGGCTGCATTCGAGTCCATTGAATCGACAGACATCCGTTTCGATGAGAAAGTCGCTGAGTTGGGCGATGCCATCTGCAATTCGCCTGATGTCCTACATTGGGATATCGGAAACTCGTCCTGTGGTCAATCTTCACTTGCGCTTGAGCTGTTTACCATAGCGACAAACAATTCCGGCCCATTTCGGGCCGGTGATGAGGTGTACTGTTGTGTTGCTGAGTTCCATACAGCATTGCTGCACTCGAAACCCAGCCTCTACACAAGAGTCTCATATATTGGGCGAGTCTTCAGTGTCGATGTAGAGCTGAATAAGCTCCGAATTTCGTGCAATGTGGCTGGCTCTGAAGAATACTCCAGTCTTGCATTCTACGACTTTGATGAGCCCTCGCCAGCCATCGGAACTCGCAAACTCATGGTTTATGCCATCGGAGAAGAACACGCTAAAGAGAAGGCTGAGTGGCTTCTGACAGAGCTTCGACGGGCTATCGCCGAAGAGTATGCTCAGATAAGTGAAGTCCATGCTATGGCATTAACTGAGCCCGTGAAAGTAACTGAGGTTCCGGCCCAGTGGGAGCCGATATCAAGCAGAAGGGGTGACAAGTGGATTCTTCCATTGGGCAACAATCGGTTCTGTGCCGTTGCCCTCAAAGAGGGCGAAGGTCTAAAAACCTCATGTGGTGAACAAGTATACTTTACTGTGGCTGCGTTCATTGATATGGCTGCGCTCCTAGGCACTCCTGAGAAAAAAAGTGCCTTAGCTGAATCGCTTCTGGAGGTTCCTGTATTTCCGGGGAACACGTTCCCTGATGGCGAAGATGCCATTGATTGGTTGTTTGGATATCGACTAAGCGAAAAGGCCATCAAGGGCATCGCTGAACTCGCATTTGAACTGCACCTTCAGGCCTCCGATTGCATTGCAACAAATGAGAACCTGAAAGACAAATGCGAAATCATTTACCAAGGCACCAAGGGTGATGTTATGGAGAGAGCCAAGAAGTTCATGAACGAAGGCAAATGGCGTGGATTCTGCGCATTAAAAACCAAAAAGCACTAAACATTCCCTCAAAGAGCGCCTTCGGGCGCTCTTTCTGCATTTAGCCGAAAATGGTTGTGCGCTTGACTATGTTATCCCTTTCAACATCGCTCCACAAGAAGTCTCCCGCCTCTAAGCCGCAGCGTAGGCGGTGAGATGAATTGCGTCATTCAGTACAGCTTTTTGCATAGAATAGTTCAATCAAAAACAAGGAGGAAAAGAAATAATGTATTCAGCATTAGCCGTTGCAAAGCATATAATCGACTTCTGCAACAGCAATAGTTGTGGAACCGGCATCTCCAACCTAAGGCTTCAGAAAATTCTATATTTCGTGCAGGCGGAATTTCTTGTTTCTCAGGGGATGCCTTGCTTCCGAGACAAAATCGAGGCATGGGATTTTGGACCAGTGGTTCCTAATGTATACCATCAATACAAGACTCATGGTGGTGTGAGTATTTTTCAGAGTGAACTTCTCGATCATGAGTATATTGATGACCAGTATCGGAAAGTGATTAAGAATGTCATTCGAGCACTTGCCAACTACTCTACTCCGGACTTAATGAAAACTATTCACAAGCAAGACCCTTGGCGAGATGCCTATAGATATGGACAACACAGGGAAATAAGCAGCGCTGCACTGCAACGGTATTTTGCAGTAAAACCTTAAATTCTTGAGCAGTATAAGAAGTCCCCCTCTGCCTTGTGCGGAGGGGTTTTTGCATACAATAGCCTAAATAAAGTTGAGGAGGGAAATCATGAAAACATATTTAGTGAGACACGGGGAAGTTAACCACAATTTGTTGAAAAAATATAGCCGAGAGAATGAAGATTTGAATGAGACCGGAGTGAAACAGGCTGGGGAACTGAGACGAAAAATAGAGCACATAGAGTATGATGCCATTATATCTTCGCCATTGCTGAGAGCAAGACATACCGCTGACATAATAAACATTAAAAATAAGAGTGTAATTGTAGATGAGAGGCTCAGAGAACGAGATCCGGGGAGTCTTTCTGGACAACCTATTGAATCAACCAACAGGGATGAATACTGGGGTTACTATTCAAAACTTCAATATGGAACCTCGGAGGGCATTGTAAGCTTTTTTGATCGTGTAAACCATTTTCTCGATATGCTGAAAACGCAAAATTATAAAAGCGTGATAGTGGTGGCTCACAGTGGTGTATCAAAAGCATTTTATGGGTACTTCAATGGAATTCCTGAAGATGGATACTTCCTGCATTTAGGGTTAAAAAACTGCGAGGTAAAAGAATATAATCTGCCAAAAGTGGAGGAAAATGATGGATGTGAATGATATTCAAACTTAGTGGGGGCACCTCCCAACTGAGTAAAGGAACACGGGCGAAAGCTTTGAGTGCCCAAACAGGAAGACTGAGACGGAAGCGGTGTGACAAGGGATGCAGGTCGCACTATGAGTATTTCCAGCTTGATAATGCACTTTCTTGTATTTAGATGTTAGATGGTGGTTGGAAGTTTTGCTTACCATCACGAAGTTGGAAGAAAACAAAAAGGAGAATGAAAAAATGAAAAAAACTAGTTCAGATGCAGAATTTCTATCAAGACACAGCAAAGCGGGAAAGAAAATAAACCTTCAAATCCCTGTAACAGAGCACTCCATTCTGGAATTGGTCTCTGCGGCGCAAGACTATTGTGACGACATTGCCATCACGCCAGAAGCAGCCGGAACGTTGAAGGTCTATGTTGTTGGTGTGAATCAGCAGGAGCACGAGTGCTCCATCATGGCAACACTTATCATCGAAAATCCGGGCAAGCATCCTGCCTATTCGCACATCACTATTAATTGGACAAATCTTGAGGGTGGAACAGTAACCTTTGTTGCGGACCGGCAGTCTACCCACTATACGGGGCAGCCCGAGTACATTTCCATTTCAAATATCCCTGCCATTGATTGGCTGTTCCACATCGGTGCGCTTAGGCGCACATTTGAGGATTAAAGTTAGAAAGAAGGATTAATATGAGGCAAGAGAAGTCGACAATTTTCCGCACTGATATGGTGCAAGCCGCTCTTAATGAGAGGAAAACTCAATTCAGGCAGGTAATGATGCCACAACCAACATTAAAACACACAAGTCCTCCGTTTTGGTACTACAAGGATTGTCAATGGATTGATGGTGGCATAGGGTTCCCAGAGTCAGGTATTGTTGACTATGCTCCATATCAGATTGGGGATATCATCTGGGTAAAAGAAGCGTGGCGGATGTATGAAAAAGCAGTTGGCGCAGGAGAGAATTTCCGAGTAAAGCAATTCTTTGCCTACAAAGCGAATGAAAATAATCCTAAGGTCTCAAAGAGCTGTGAATGGCATGATAACCTCAAACAGCTTGGTCTTGGCTTATATGAGACTTTGAGAACAGGCTCATGGTGCTCGCCAAGCCACATGCCAAGGGAAGCTGCTCGACTGTTTTTGCAGGTCAAAAGCGTGCGAGTTGAGCAGTTGCGAGATATAACGGACGAGAATGCTAAGGCTGAAGGCGTCAATGTCGGCGTTAGTGGGTTTGAAAAACTGCAAAATAGTGCGATCGACCGGTTCAACTCCATCTTTATTAAACAAAGCAAAGGCAGAGGGCCGAACACATGGGTATGGGTCATTGAGTTCGAGCTGAAGAGGGGAATTTCCTGACGGTGGTTCGAGGCCTCCAAGTGAAACAAGTAATCCCCTCTATCTAGTGTAGAGGGGATTTTTGCATAGAATAACTTAACTAAAATTAAGGAGGACGAAAAATGAACAAGATTGAAGCGACAGGTCAAGAAAAGTGTACCTTTTGCACCCCAGAATTGCATTGCGTCGGTGGCACAAACGAATATTCTGACCTTGTCATCAACCTTTCAGGGACTCAGCTTGAAGTTTCAGAGGGAGAATATCCATGGATTCTGGATAAGTTTCCGATTCGCTTCTGCCCGATGTGTGGGCAAGCGTTGTCGGACGAGGAAAAAGCACAAGATATTGGCAAGGAGGCGGATTAATGGGGCAGGCGAAACATAACCCGACAGCAATTGCGGCGAAAGCAGGGGAGATACAGCCTAAAGAGCCCAGGTCATCGAGAGGAGAGCTTGAGCGCCAAATGTACCGCAGACTTCTATCAAGAATGCCGCATTTTGAAGGCATGGCCGAATACATAACTGACGGATTGGGGAGGAGATGAAGAATGGATTTTTGGAACTGGACCTATGTTAAAGGAGCTGAGGCAGAGTATAAGTGCGAATGCTGTAAAAAGATAATGCAGATAGGGGAGAGTCACTATCGTTTTACAGACGGCTGTGAGGAGGAGCGCTTCATGCGCAAACTCTGTGAAGGATGTGGTTATTCGACATTGTTGACCGCAATGACAATGTAAAAATCAGAAGCCTTGGCGAAAAACATACATTTTTATTTTTTTGTTGTCTCATTACCCCAAGGTTGGTATAATTGCAGAAAAGCAAGTGAGGTTGTTAAATGAAACTATGGACAATTCAGCCCCTTTCCCTCTACAAACAGCTACAGACCAAAGGCATTCTTCACTGCGATGGGAGCCTATCAGAACACCTTCAGTCCGAGGCTTTTGTGAATGCATATAGCTGGCTGGCAGAGCAAATGGAAAATCGCATTAGCCCTCCACCCTCTGGTGTCAAATTTCCCTTCTGGGCATGGCATACCTTGAATTGGAGGCATAAGCGTCCTGACCTCCGTTGTGCTGAATTTCGCAACTTTGCTGAGCCAATGGTGTGTCTTGAACTCGAGCTGCCTGACCATGAGGTGCTCTTGAGCGATGAGGAAAATTGGCACATTGTTCTCAACAATAGTTTTTATTCGAATGCAGATAATGAGGCAGATGATGAGAACGAGTGGGAATGGCTTCATTCCTTATCACTGGAAAAACAGGAAGTTGAGAAGCGCAAGTCGTGGGAGAGGGTTTTTGATGTTGAACCCCTAAATTCAGGATGGAATATTCGAGGCCGCTTTGTGCAGGCAACATTCTGGGAATTGAGGCTGAGCGATGTCGTGTCAGTACGGCACTTTGGGAAGAACAGGTCAAAATAATAATTAAGAGTAGCAGCCTCGGCTGCTACTCTTTTTTGCGGAGTTTTGTTTTTAGAATGCTGATTTTTTTTGTAGCCATAGACTGTTTTCGCATACAATGACTCAAACCGAAATGAGGAGGAAGAAGTATGTTGAACAACAAGGAGAAAAAAGCAGTAGAGAAGGAGATGACCCAGCTGGTTGGAAGTCCGTTTTCTCTACAAGGGTGCAAAAAGAGCACGGAGGACCCTTACTACGTTGGTACAGGCAGTTATAGCAAGCATGGAAACTTGCGGAATGTAACTGTAAGCATCAAGGATGGGAAAGTAAGATATTGGCACATAGATGGTGAAGTTTCGTTTGAGATGAAGGCGGTGGGGGCAATTACCCTCGGAGACAAGGTGCGAGTGACCGACCCCAGCTATGGCCCTGATGTCTGGTGCGCAACAACGGTTGAAAATGTGATGCCGGGGCAATGGAACTGCTACATTGCAAAGGATGTCATCGATTCATGGGGCGAACGAGTGTGGGTTCTTGGAATCATGCATGAGTGCGTCGGCGGCGATAAGCTCTCATGGGAAGAAGTTGGCGAGGTTGGTGTGGATTCTGGACAGATGTCGATTATTGATCTGGAGCACTATATGTACGTCGATCGATCTCCAGCGGCGCATGAAAGATTTTATTCATCTCTTGGCTGTGAGGACTTTGAACTCATCGAAAATGATGAAAGGGCACATGTTGGAGCGAAATGCAGTTCTGGCTGTGGAGATGGTGGTTATCCTCTTTCTATCGCAAAGGATAAGGATGGGAAAGTCATTGGAATTCAGGTGAATTTTTCATATTCGTCTAGCAATTCCTCCTCGACCCTTTAGGGTCGAGGAGGAATTGCTAGACGAATATGCAATAGTAGGGAATTGCATATAATGATGAAAACTAATCGAAAGGAGGGGGGTGATATGGCAACAATAACAGCAAAAATTAAGATTCTCCCCACCACCGAAGACCAAGCCTCGCTTTTAGAGACAATGGCAACCTATTCAAAAGCCTGCAATTATGTGTCGAATTACATTTTCAAAACCCATAACCTGTCGTTGGTTTCCTTACATAAGGCTCTTTACTATGAACTGCGTCAGCGGTTCGGGTTGCGGTCACAAATGGCACAATCTGTGCTAAAGACTGTGGTCGCAAAGTATAAGGGAATTCTATCTAATGAACATGAATGGGTAAAACCAAACTTCAAGCACCCTGAATACGATTTGGTGTGGAACAGAGACTATTCCATCAAGAACGATAAGATTTCCCTTAACACATTGGTGGGACGGATAAAAGTCTCTTTCAGTAAGACGAAGATGGAACACTTCTTCTGTGGGGCGTGGAAGTTTGGAACAGCAAAGCTAGTTGCAAAGCACGGAAAATGGTTCCTGCACATCCCTATGTCAAGGGAAATTCCTACGCTGGATGATGCCAATATCGCCAATATAATTGGCTGTGACTTTGGCATCAACTTCACTGCTGTTTCTTACTCTTCCGATGGGAAGACTTCTTTTTACAGCGGGAAAGCGATTAAGCATAAGCGAGCCCAGTATTCCAAAGTGCGAAAAGAGCTACAGCGGCGAGGAACATCTAGTTCCCGTCGCAGGCTGAAAGCAATTGGTTCACGAGAAAACCGTTGGATGCAGGATGTTAACCATCAGGTATCAAAGGCACTTGTGAATGCAGCACGAGCCAACACTCTTTTCGTCATTGAAGATTTGACAGGCATTCGCAGCGCCACTGAAAAGGTTAGGCTGAAAAACCGCTATGTCACAGTAAGCTGGGCATTCGCAGACTTACGGCAGAAGCTTGAATACAAAACTCAGTTCGCCGGTTCCAAGGTAATTGCTGTTGACCCTGCTTACACATCGCAAACCTGCCCAAAGTGTGGGTACAGACATAAGCTCAGCCGCAACAAGAAAACCCATACCTTTTGCTGTCGGAAATGTGGCTACACCACAAACGACGACCGCGTTGGGGCGATGAATCTGCATCAAAAGGGAATCGAGTACCAGAATGCAGTTATAGGCAAGTAAATCTTGCTTATAAGGGGTGTTGTCAACCACCCCATGATGTAACGCCACTGTTGCTAGTAATAGCAGCAAGCTAAAGGTAGGAGGCAATACGCCGTTCGCACTACCGGGCAGTTACAAGCCCCGACCCTTTAGGGTCGTGGGTAGTTGACAACAAGAAGAAAATATATAATGTAAAAGGAGAAGTTGTAAATGGCAGATTATTGCGGCGCAACCCGGAGCAACTATTTCAAGGTCACGGATGAGGATGCATTGAGCGAGCTCCTGTCTTCGAGCAGGTGCGAAGACAAAAAAATCGTTTTGTTTGAGCGAGAAGTTGATGGTGAAAAAACCTTTAGCTTTGGTTGCTCAGGAGGAATTGAGGGCGTAGATGATAATGACGATGACTTAGATGTTTTTGAGGATCGGTTCAACGTATTTGTCTCAAGACTTCAGGCAATCATCCCCGCAGGCGAGGTTATTACCATTATTGAGGCTGGATACAATGGAATTCAGGATGTGGGCGGCAGCGCAGTTGTCGTGACAAAAGACGCATGTTCCTATATCGGTCTTCGTGACAAAGCAGAGCGGGCAGCTCAGGAGATGTTAGGAAATCCTAAGTATAATTTGGTAATGGAATAGCGAACAAACCGAAAAAGCCCACCTCGTCTGAGGTGGGCTTTTTTTTGATTCACATTTCTAGTCCACAGAGTGCTCTCTCTGGAGCGCATATAAGGACATCGTGGTAAACAGGTTCGACCATAGGTTAGAAGAACGTCCAATACTTGCAGGGTTATTTGCAAGTTCTGCTGATGTATCCATGACATAAGATGCGAGAGACGATTTCATATCCTCCCACGCTTTGAAAGGGTCTGTTGCCCAATAATAATTACCGTCTTTATCTACACACACCAGTGCTCGGAATGACCCTACAAGTGGGTACATAATTCCCTTTGGAACTACGTGTTTCAATGGTTCGTTGGAAAGCAGCGCCCTTGGATTATTGCTCTTAGAATACTTTTGAGACCCATAGGATTTGCTGATTTGGCTGGTTGCATCAGAAAAGTGTCGTTCAATATAGTCCCACAATCTGAAAATATCAGAAATAATAGGTGTCATTCGAAGAAGAGTTCCCTCCCTTGCTATACGCCGCTCATCATCGGTTGCAGATGGGCTCAGACTTGCCTGAAGAAACTTTTTCAGCCCAGCCTCTTTTCCTCCGTAAGATTGAATGGGTTGTGTAGCCTGCAACTCCTTGTTTGGGTATAGTTTCTGATTGAACATGTTTAAGATTGAGATGACTTCCCGCACATCCACCCAACTCTCAGTGGCTTTTTCCGCATTTTGCACTGTGCGCATTTGGTTCTGGCGAAATTCAATGCGGTCTAAAAATTTCATGCCATTGTCAAACACGCAATTTTCCAAGATAGACTTCAGCACATCAAAGCTTTTGCGTAGTTCCTCTATGCTCTTCAAATCTACGGCTACGCTCGTGTTGCGGGCTTCTGCCAATTCTTCCGGAGAAGAGAGTCCGGTGATAACTTCCACCTCAACAAACTGGTTTGGTAGTTTTTCAAGCTCTTTGTTCTTGAGCATTTCGTGGCACGACAAGATGATTCTGAGGGTGTGTCCCCCATCTATATTGCCATGAATCTGCTCGTCGTCCAAAAAGAGTTCTGCCACATTCTTGCGATTATCAAAGGAGACTTTTCCTGCTGAAATCAGGATGCCTCTGTTCCAAAGATGAAAGTAGGGAGTTTGGTCGTCCAAGAGAGATTCCCTGATTGCTTTCGATGTATCTGATTCGAGATTCTGGTCTCTGGGATTTGTTTCCATCCAATCCAACAGCTCCATAGGAATATCAGCAACCTGTGCATAGAAGCGATATTTTGTAGGACGGTTTCCTTTATCTTCCTGAGAGAAGGGGTCTTCGAACTTCCGGAACGATTTTACCGGAATCGTTAGTTTCGTCATGATTGTTGCTCTCCTTTTCATAAAAAAATACGTCCCTGTCAAAACAGAAACGTAAGAGAGTACAGCAATTTATTTTTACCACCAGCAAGTGCAAAAAACAACTGCGTCCAGTCCTCATATCTGCTTGACAGATTATGGGCATCTGGCTACACGAACACAGGTGTTACATCAGCACTTATGATGGAATAATGCGCCATTTCATGGCAGCGTATTATTTGTTTAAGGATAACAAGTGCAGAGCATTTTGTCAAGAAAAACATCAGTCACATAGCCCTAAAAATCTTAATTGTGTTTTTCGATGAGGACAGTTTTTGCATATAATAACTCAACCTAATACATAGGAAAAATAAGAAAAAGGAGCGTACATAATTATGGGATACCACATTGAATTGGTTGAGCAGAGCTTTTTTGTTGGGGCTAAGAATGTCTCTAGGGTTGAAGGTGAGCTTCTCAACATGATTGATTCTATCAACAAGGATGAAGAAGGTAACATTGTTGGGGTTGAGGTTCAGAGGGAATGCAAGCTTTGGGACCAACAGGAAATTCTGAATGGAATTGCTCCGTTTGTTAGAAAAGGGAGTTTCCTTGAGATTCTTGGCGAAGATGGTGATAGATGGCGCTGGGTGCTTGATGGAGAGAAGTGCTACAAGGTCACACCAACCATCACATGGCCTGATTGTGCTGGGCAAGATGAAGGCTCGCAGGCAAGCCATATGGATGCCACTGGTGACGAACTTGGAGATGTTCGGGAGCAGGAGTTTGAGGTGGTCATCACAGAAGCACTTAAGAAAACAGTGATGATAGAAGCTACAAGTGAAGAGCAAGCCTGTGAAAAGGCAAGGGAAAGATGGGATAATTCGTTGACTCTTTTGGGCATGAGCTATTTTGCTGATGTAACTTTTGAGGTGGTAAAGGGGGATGATGTTAATGTCGGTAAATGAAATAATTTCAATTATCTCAATGGTGCTTCTCGGAATAAGTATGCCGCTTTTTATCATGGGAGCAATCAAGAAAAAAATGGCATATGTACATCTTGCGAACGCCGTTAATGCGATTTGGCAACTATCTCTGATTTTGTTGGTTGAGGCAACTCTTTTAAGAGTGATTTGTATTTCAATCCATACTGCTGTTATTGCTCTGACTATTGTGATAGAAAGTCGCCGAAAAAATAGGAAAAAGGAGTGTAAAATTTATTGAGGAACCAAGAAAATATGACCACGGTGGTTGAGCGATGCCACAATTGTAACAAAGACATTAAGCTGTTTTGGGGTACAAAAATTAGGGGATTAAAGGCATTTTGTCCCTATTGCGGAAAGCCAATAATACTTTGCAGCTTATGTGGTAGTGTTGAAGCTCCGCTTAATGGCTGTAGCTTGATTGAATGGGCTCGATGCAAGGAC
>JGI994J12354_10002042_pt1 | contig 20134 bp, 13 predicted proteins | sample IntmicLarv3ML3BL_FD_12354 | JGI IMG/M metagenome (IMG submission 12354)
TTTTCTCTTTTTGCCATAATTAAAGGCCTCCTATGATTTTATTTTATCATAGAAAACCTTTTGTTTCGCTATTTACAGAAAATTTTTCACAGACCCTATTATAACGTGAAAAATGGTGTATGAGTTCAAATTAATGAATTTATACACCGTTTTTATATTTAGTAATATATTCAAATGATTAGTTAAAAAATTAAAAAGTTTATGCCCCTTTATTCTGATTTTGGCTGTTGTGTAATATTTAACCTATAATTTTATCCGAGTCCAACATCAAGCATCATCATAATAACAAAACCAAGCATTACACCGAATACAGCAAAATGACTATCTTCAGCAGTAATTTGTTGTGCCTTAGGAATTAATTCTTCAATTACTACATAAATCATTGCACCAGCCGCAAAAGCAAGAGCATATGGAAGAATAGAAGTCATACTGCTAACTAGGATTGCGCCAATTACGCCACTTATAGGTTCTACAATTCCAGAAGCTTGCCCATAAAAAAATGCTTTTTTTCTACTTAGTCCTTCTTGTCTTAATGGTATGGATACTGCTGCACCCTCTGGAAAATTTTGCAAACCCATGCCAACAGCTAAAGATACAGCAGTTAAAAATGCAGCTAAATCATTAGAATATCTGCTTAATGCACCAAATGCAACACCTACAGCCAGTCCTTCTGGAATATTGTGAAGTGTAATAGAAAGTACTAAAAGTATAGTTCTCTTTAAATTGCTAGGAAGTCCTTCCTTAGAGTTATTAGGACCAAAATGCACATGAGGGATAATTTTGTCAGAAATATAAAGAAATAGCCCTCCTGTTGAAAAACCAATGCTAACTGCTAACCATGAAATAGTGCCATTTATTTCTGCTTGTTCAATCGCAGGTAATAAAAGTGAAAAGAAACTGGCGGCAATCATTATTCCTGAAGCAAATCCTAACATAATACTTAAAATAGTGGGTTGAATTGTTTTAAAAAAGAAAACCATAGCAGCACCAAGGGCAGTCATTCCATATGTAAATAGGGTAGCGATTAAAGCCTGTTGCCAAGGTTGCAATGACATTAAAAATTCCATAGTATTTACCTCCATACAATATATTTTTAATAAAAATTATAATAATATAAAAATAAAGTTAGGTATACCTAAAAATATTTTAAAGATATTATATCATGAAAAATAAAAAAGGGAAGCTATTTTTTATTAGATATATTCTTAAAGTCCAAACAAACCATATTGATGTGATTATTATTGATTAATAATTATTATGAACGAAATATATAATTATATTCAATTAAATCTGCTGTACTAATGATTTTACTATGATTATTATCAATCAGAATGTACATAAGTACCTCGCTGGCGTATAATAAATACAAACTTTGTATAAATTGTATAAAATAGGAAAAATATATAATTGTAAATATTTTAGGCTGGAATAGTTTTTGGTACAATAAAAATACATCAATCTAAATGGAAAATAGGTATTAAATCTGTAGATATAGGGCTATTATCTTCGTTTGTATCCATAATATCTTTCATATATGCCCACCATTTTTGGCATATATCAGTATTTGCAGTTAATGCCCACTTTTCTTCATCTTCAATTTCTATATAGCCATAGAGAACATTAGTTTCACTGTCTAAAAAAATTGAATAATTGTGTCCGCCATATTCATGAATCATATCAATCATTTCTTGCCAGAGTAAATCATGGCGTCTTTTATATTCATCAGCCATACCATTATAAAGTTTCATTTTGAAGCCTTTCCTTATCATAATAATTATTGTCCTTTCATTTCTTTAGTTATATTATTTTAAAAATTAGGTAAAAAAGGATGGATAATTTGTTTTATATATAAATTAAGTATAACCGATATAATGTAAGAATGATATAAAAAATTAAGTTAACATATACAGCATAAGAATAATAAAGAAAGTAAAAAATAGATATGCAATAGAAAAAATAAAAAGGTAAGTTCATATATGCATTATAAGAATAATTAAAAAGTAGATACATAGCATAATAAAAATATAAAAGTGAAGCTAATATATTGTTATAGAAGAATGAAAGAGGAGTTTATATATACTATAAACATAAAAACGGATTTAGATATCTTAATAGTTAAAATATTTAGTAAAGTTAATTTAAAATAGGTTTGCTCATATTGTATTAATAAGTATATTAAATCAATAAAATTTAACATATTAGAGATATATAAAATAGGTTATTACACCAATAGCACAGTGTAATAACCCATTTTAATATTATAATTTAAGTAGTAATAAATTCGATGTAATAAAATACTAAGAATTAGAAAGAACTTATATTATAAAATACCCAAAATATATAATTGTATAATCAAAACATTTACTAAAAATATAATACTATTATCTTATAGAACATTATGAAATATTATGAGTCACGCAATGTTTTAGGTGATACACCATAAGTTTTCTTAAATACACGCCTAAAAGTATTAGAGTTATTATAACCAAGCTGTTCATATATCTCAGATAGATTAGTATTAGTTTGTTTTACTAAATGAAGAGCCTTTTCCATTCTAAGTTTTTCTAAATAAGACGAAAAATTTTCTGATGTAGTGCTTTTAAATAAATATGAAAAATAATTTTCTGAAATTGAGAATACATCAGATATATGTGAAAGACATAACGATGAATCATGAAAATTATTTAATATATATTCTTTAATATTAGCAATTAGCTGATTTTCAGAAGTATTAGCAGTAGAAATATCACATAATTGCAATGCAATATCTTCAACATGTCTAAAAGAAGGAAATTCATCTAAATTAGAATCAATTTCAGCCAAAATAGAGCTATTTTCAGGTGTAGAATCAATGCTGTAGCGAATTTTAATTAATGTATTAAAGATATCTGAAATTAGCCATTCAGTATGTTTTAATGTTAATCTACGTTTAGTAAAGTTTTCGGCCTGAATTAATTTAAAAAATTCAACAACTTGCATTTTATTACCATTTTTAACGAAACTTACAAATTGATTTTCAAATTCAGCAGGATAGTAGTACATTAATGAACTTCTAGGCACTTGTTCATAAAATTGGAAGAAATTTTCACTTGTAGTACAAGATAATGCCTCTTTTGCCTGTTGGAATGATTTCCAAGAAAAAGAGAGGTGATTATTGGAGTTTCCTAATCCGCCATATATTAAAATATCAGAATTGCTAATTAATAATTCACGCACATTGTTAAATAATGTTTCCACCAAATTATATGCATCAATGCTAGGTAAACTAACATCATTAGATAAAAGTAACGCATAAGTTCTGTCTTTAGGGCTAAAAATTAAAGTTGGGTTAGGAAAAATTTGTTCAAAAGCGTCAAATACAATATCATCATGATGTGAAGGCATTGTATCTTTATTAGCAGTATTAACATATATGTTGCAATATAATACCTGAAAATATTTATTATCTTCAACTATATCAAGATATTTTTTTATATATTCAAATTCTTCCTCTGTTTTTATAGTACCTTTCATAATTTTCTTTAAGTATGAACTAATGACAATAGGACGTTGCTGTTCGGCAACCTCTTGTAAAGATTGATGTAGTATTGTAGCATCATTTAATTCACTATGTAAATGAACCATAGGGCGAGTATTTAAGTATGATAAAATATATATAACCACAAAACCTATAATTAAAGCAGCTATTATAATGAATATAAAGGCTTGTTGATATGCATCCAATGAATATAGGGTAAGGCTTTGCGGCTGTACTAAATAATAAGACCAACCATTGAAGTTAGAATGATATTTAGTAACTACCATAGTTCCAGAAGGAGAGGAATAATAAGCAATATCATCATCAAATGTCAGCATAGATAGATGGGCAGATGAGGAATCTGCTTCACCATTAGTACCAGTTATACTGAATAGTTCATTATTATTGGTATCAGTAACATAAATGTATCCTGAATCAAATAGTGAAAGTTCTTCAAATAAGCTGTTTAGTTTATGTGAATCAATTTCAAAACATATTTTGGCAGGAATTGGTCTGGTAGAAGTCGTATTTTTAAGAGGGAAAACATACCAAAAAGAGTCTGATGATATATTGGAATATGTATTAACAGGAATTAAGGTGTAATAGTTTTCACTTTCTAAAAATAAAGTAAGCCAATCATTATATAACTGTAAATTAAATGAGCGATTTTTTGCATAAAATGAGTGAATACTGCTAAAATGGCTAAATGAAATAACAAAGTCATTTTCAGGCATGTATATAAAGTATGAATTTATAGGTAAAATTAATTGAGCAGGAAGATATGTTACTAAGGAGTCTTTTACCTGTGATGCATGATAATAAAATAGCTTATTATTATTGTTCATAAGACTTAAATCAATAAGCATTCTATTATTACTAAATTGGCTTGCCATTGTACTCATAGATATAAGTCTGGTATCTAATTGATTTACTGAATTAGTTAGTGTATTTTTAGTCTGTTTTTCAATGGAGCTTTGAACATTAAGAATACTTATGTTATATAAATAAAGTCCTACAAAAAAAGTTAATAAAAGAAGTATACTGTATGAAATGACCAGTCTACGCATAAAAGAAATATTATTTTTATAGGGAAAATGTTTATAGTTAAAGTTTAACATGAATAATCACAACTCCTAAGGTTAATTATATCTGTATATTGTTATAAAATCTTATAATATCGTAAGAAATGCACTAATATAATAAGAAAATGCACGTTATTATATTAACATATTGAAATGTATGTTTGTGTAAAAATACAAACAATATTTTCATTTTATCATAACGCTGATAATATTACAAGTTTATAAAATTTAATATAAGAATATGCCTGAGATGAAGCTAATAATATCTTTGCGTACTATTATGTAACTTTATTCTGCACCGAATATACTATATTGCTTTTACTTTAGCAACAAGTAAATATGAAATAATTAAAGTACTTTGAAAAATATTAATAAAATTAAGTATCTTAGGGTAATAGTTATTAAGAACATAATAGTAATACCCTTTAATATAAACATATTTATTGCAAAGAATATTTGTATACTTTTTGAATTTTACTTAAATATTATATTTTTCAATATTTATTACTATTCTCAATATATATGTGAATGAACAATATAAGGACTATGCAGATGTTAGGCTTACAAGGGATAACATATGAATGAACAATATATAATTATTAAGATAAGTTTGTTATGTAATAAATATAGATAATAATATTAGTTAAATAAAGAGAATTATAATGAAAGAAGTAAGCTAAACTGATAATGTCTTTATGAAATTTAATTAAAGAAAAAAGGAAATTAAGTACATATCAAGAGTATGTTTTCAGATATTTGTTAAGTTTAGAGTTATGTATACTTATTGTAGATGTAGAGGTTATTTCAGCATTAATATTAACAATATTGAAAAACATAATACTTAGGTAAAATATGTATAAAATAATATGTATGACAAAATATATATTTTATATTTTTATATTGTGAAATATTATAAGTAAAAATCGTTTGATTAGATAGTAATTGAATACAATACACAATAGTTATGCACAAAAATAAGCTTCTCAAGTAGAAAATGCACAATGGTAATAAAAAATGAATCTTGATTATACAAGGTTGGTATGTTAAAAATTATAGTATGCAAAAAACAAATTGCATATAAAAATTATATTTTAATTTTAGGAGGAAAAAAGAAACATGAGAAAGAATGGTAAAAAACTATTGGCTATTTTAATGACAACAATGTTATTAGTGCCTACATTAGCAGCATGTACTAATAACAGTGGTACAAGTACAAGTTCAGCGACAACAGTAGCCGAAACAAATGCATCAGGTGAAACTGCTGCGGCAGATACTTCAGGAGTTGAAAAGCCAGAAACAATTAAAATCATGGCTAATGGTACAGTAACTACAAAGTCAAATGCACAAGATGCATTTATAAAACGTTGGGAAGAATTGACAGGTATTAAGTTGGAAATTCAGCAGCCTGACCATGACGCATATTATGATGTATTAGGACAAACATTTGCAAGTGGTATTGATAATTGGCCAGATGCAGTTTTACTTAATGCTACATATTATACAGGTTATGCAGCAGAAGGTGCACTTTGGGATATGACAGAGGCTTATGAAAATTCAGGCATTAGAGAAAGAGTTACTAATCCAGCACTTATTGACGGACTTTACCTTGATGGTTCACTTTATGGATTTTCTCCAACTCGTGGTAATGGATGTATAACATACATAAAGAAAGCATGGCTTGATAATGTAGGGTTAGAAGCTCCTACTAATTATGAAGAATTTAGAGAAGTACTTATAGCATTTTCAACAGAAGATCCAGACGGTAATGGTGTAGCAGGTGATACATATGCAGTTTCATCAGCAGGACTTATGGGTGCAGAAACTCCTTATACACATTACTTACCAGAATTTTATCAAGATGCATGGCCTTCATTCTATCAGACAGAAGATGGAACATGGATTGATGGGTTTACACAAGATAACATGGAAGCTGCTCTTTTAAGATTAAAAGAAGCATATGAAAGTGGTTGGATTGATAGAGAATCACTTACAAATGGAACTCAAGATGTTAGAAACAAATTTTATGAAGATAAATTTGGTGTATTTACATATTGGGCAGGAACATGGGCAACTAATATGAAGAATAACCTTGGAAATAATGGATTTGATGATGAACTTATTGCATTACCTCCAATTAAAGAAGTTGGAACATATATTGAAAGACAAGCTCCAATGTGGGCTATTACAGTGGGAGCAAAAAATCCAGAAGGCGTATTTGAATATTTCATTAAGACAATGGTAGACGGCGGAGATATGCAGGTTCTTTGGACATATGGTGTAGAAGATACTCATTGGTCAACAAAAGCTGGTACTGTTCTTGATAATACTTATGCAGAAGGTGAGTTCCATGGTTTAGAATCATTAGAAATTCCTGGAACACAATATGCTAAACAGCATTTAGATCCAATGCTTGTAATTGTACCTTTTACAGATGGTGATATCGGTGATGATGCTATTGAAGCATCAGCAAGAGCTGCGCAACAAACATTTAATGACAATTCAAGATTAGCACCACTTCCTAAATCAACAGATGAAATGAGTCAGTACAATGGTGATCTTATAACTCTTAAGAGAACTGTTATAGCTGATGTTGTGACTCAAGGAGTATCATTCGAAGATGCTATGGCTACATTTGAAGCTGAAGGCGGTATTGAATGGTCTAAGATGATTGTTGATTCACTTAATAAATAATATTTATATGCAATAAATATTAAAATAAAATTAATACTGGTTCTGGTATTCAAAATCCAGAACTGGTATTAAAATAAGTAATATTAACAAGTAATATGTTAAGGAAAGGTATGAAATGATGAGCAATAAAGGTGCTGCAACAACATCTAAAATTATTCCAAATAAAGTGCCTATCGCTACTAGAATGTTTAGGCATAAAGGATTTTATATAATGTTATTACCAGTATTAATATTCGTTCTTGTATTCCACTATGCACCTATGCTGGGAATACGATATGCATTTTATGAATATAAAGGCATAAAAGAACCTGTATGGGTTGGTATAAGGCATTTTAATAAAATGTTTTCAATGCCAGGATTCTGGTCAGCATTTAGAAATACTTTAACACTAAGTACTTTAAAACTTGTAATAAATACAAGTATGGCAGTTGTTATTTCTATTATGTTAAATGAGTTAGTACACCTAAAATTTAAGAAGGTAACACAGACTATAGTATATTTACCTCATTTTATGTCATGGGTTGTTACCGCATCAGTATTTGCACTAATTCTTTCACCTTCTCAGGAAGGTTTAGTAAATTCACTTCTTGTTCAGTTTGGTATATTGGAAAGAGGCAAGGAAATTTATTTCCTCGGAAGTAAAGATTGGTGGACTCCAGTATTTTTTGTGATTAATATTTGGAAAGATACAGGTTGGGGAACTATTATATTTATGGCAACGCTTACAGGTATTAGTCCTGAGCTTTATGAAGCTGCATCAATGGATGGTGCAGGACGTTTCCAAAAAATATTATACATAACAGTTCCAGCACTTATGAATACAATTATAACAGTATTAATTCTTAATCTTGCTAAAGTTATGAACCTTTTTGAATCAGTATTCGTATTACAAAATGATGCTGTTATTAAGCAGGCAGATGTTTTACAGACATATATATATACGCAAACATTTAATAGTGGAGCATTACCAGACTATGGTTATACAACAGCAGTAGGTTTGGCAAAGTCACTTGTAGGATGTGCATTAGTATTAATTTGTAATCAAATTAGTAAAAAAATACGCGCTGGCCGCGGTATAGTGTAGGAGGGGGATAAAGTGAAGGATAATAAGAAAATTACATTATATGACATAATTATGATAATTATTTTTGTATTAATAAGTTTCATTATGATTATTCCTCTTTGGAAAGTATTAGTGGATTCACTTGATTTGAATGTTGCTTATGGTATGCGTTTATGGCCTAAAAACTTTGGTTTTGCAGGATATGCATCAGTATTTACAAACCCAACTCTTTATAGACCGTTTTTTGTATCAGTTATTACAACAATATTAGGTACATTACTTGGACTTGTAATCTCAACATTAGGTGCATATGTACTTATTCAATGGGATATGCCAGGACGCAGTTTTTTTGCAAGTTTACTGTTGTTTACTATAATATTTCAAGGTGGTATGATACCTACATATTTAGTTATGAAATCATTACGTTTGACAAATACATTATTAGGTGTAATTCTTTTACCAGCTATTAATGTGTATAACTTAGTTCTTATGAGAAACTTTTTTGAAGGTATTCCAGGAAGTTTGTTTGAATCAGCTCAAATTGATGGTTGCTCTCCGATGAGAATTTTTGTAAAAATAGTACTTCCTCTTTCAAAGGCAGCACTAACATCTATAGGATTGATGTTTGCAGTTGCATATTGGAATGACTATACAAATTATAAATTGTATATAACTAATTCAGACCTTTATAACTTCCAGATGAAACTTCGAAGTGTTATTATGGGTAGCGAACTTCCGTCAGCGGTTATGGGAGCTACAGAAAATACTGTTAAAAATGCTGCGGTTATGGTTGCAATTATACCATTTATGATTGTTTATCCTTTCTGCCAGAAGTATTTTGTAGAAGGTGTTAATGTTGGTGCAGTTAAAGAGTAATGGAAACATTGAGTTTATAAGTTACATGAGTAATGTTCACATATAATATGAATAACGAAAAATAATATGAATAATAATAAAACGAAAAATGAATAGAAGAATGAAAAGAAAAACAGAAAACTTTAATGAGTTTTCTGTTTACATTTTTATTTACAGAAATTAAAATGAAGAGGAAAGCAGGTATTAGTGAATGCTATATTGTTTTTCTTTTAAAGTAATTAATAAAAAGTGATTTTGCATTTTATGTGCAGCCAGTATTTATTGATAATATTAGAATTTGTGCGAATAGTATTAAAATTTGAATATATTTATTTATATTTAACCATTTTGAAAATTTGATATAATTTATGTATAAATATTTTACATATAAATTAAAAGTGAAAGGAATTATTATGGAATTAATAAGGGCAATAAGGGAAGAAAATTTAGAAAGTATAAAAGATATAATTGCACTGACACCAGAAGCAATGGACGGAGTTGATGAAAACGATTTGCCAATTATATTTGTGGCGGCTAAAAATGGAAATATTGATATTGTAAAATATATGGTTGAATACTCTAAGGTTAGTATGAATATGGTTGATAGCAAGGGCAGAAATATATTACATTTTGCAGCTTTATCAGGAAATGTAGAGTTGGTAAAATATTTTGTTGAAAGAATAGGTATGTCCCCTGTAGAGGGTGATAAAAATTTAGAAACGCCTTATGATATAGCAGTAGATAAAGGCTATGAAGATATAAAAAATTATTTTGCAGATGTTTGCGGTACTTCTATCGAGAATATGTATCGCAATCCAATCAGAACAGGAATGTATCCAGACCCTTCTATTGTTAGAGTTGGTGATGATTATTATATGGTAAATTCATCATTTGTATTTTTTCCATGTGTTCCAATATCACATTCTAAAGATTTAGTACATTGGAAAACTATAGGTCATGCTATAACTAATCCTGATTGGGCTTATTTAGATGAATTGGAAGGGGGAAGAGGATATTGGGCTCCTGATATTTCTTATCATAATGGGAGATTTTATATTACTATTACATATCGTTTAAATGATGATGGCAAGGTTAAGAGAAAACAGATAATTACTTCGTCAGATAAGCCAGAAGGTCCATATAATAAGCCTGTTTTTATAGATGAAGATGGTATTGACCCTTCATTATTTGTAGATGATGATGGCAGGAGATATATGCTTCTTAATAGAGGGGCTAGAATTTTAGAGTTAAATGAGGAGGCTACTAAACAAATTTCTGAGGCAAAAATGCTGTATTATGGAGATAATAAGAGAAATCCAGAGGGTCCACATCTTTTAAAGAAAGATGGATATTACTACTTATTTTTAGCAGAAGGCGGCACCGGTATGGGACATAGAATTAGTGTTGCACGTTCTAAAGAATTATTTGGTATATATGAAACATGTCCATATAATCCTATTATGCGTCAGTTTAATGAAGAAGGAGCAATACAGCGCTGCGGACATGGAAAGCCTGTTCAGACTCAAAATGGAGAATGGTATATGGTTTATCTTTGTGGAAGATTAGCAGAAGATAAGTATACTATTTTAGGTAGAGAAACAGCACTGGACCCTATAACATGGACGCCTGACGGCTGGCCTATAGTTAACTCATTAAAGGGACCATCTACATTACAAAAGAAACCTAATTTACCTAATTATCCAGCAGAAGAATTGGGAAAAGATGATTTTGACAGTGAGGGCTTAAATTCTATGTGGGTATTTCCAAGACCACCGCAAAAAGATGCATATTATATATCGGATAGTAAACTTTATATAAAAGGAAGTCCAGCACCTTTTGAGGAGGTTTCAGCTAGAAATATAGTTCTTAGAAGACAGACTGCATTTGATTTTAATGCAGAAACTAAATTTACTGTACCAGAACTTAAAGTAGGGCAGTATGTTGGTCTTACTTGTTATTATGATGAGAATACATGGCTTGTATGGGGGGTATTCAAAGGTGATAAAGGCTGTTTGCTTCAAATAAGAGAACATGTAGGTATTGATACTTACGATTCAGAAATTTTTGCAGAAGTTAATACAGGTGATGAACTTACTCTTTTAGTTGATACGAAAGGTTTAAAGAGAGCATTTTCTTATGCTGTAGGTGAAGAAGAAGCAAAAGAGGTTATTAATCTTGAAAATGTATATTATATAAGTGATGAAGGCTGTAAAATAGGTAAAAGATTTACGGGAGCTATGGTAGGTATGGGTGTATATTCAGGTAAAGATGAATTATATGTCGGATTTGAATACTTTGATTATAAACCTAAGAATAAATATTAATAGAATTGTCTTTAATAGAATAGTGTATGATGTTAAAATAGCTCCTTAAAAATAATTAAATTTTAAGGAGCTATTTTATATTAATATGGAAAAAGTATTTATATGTAACTTTGAAATAATATAATTTTATAAAGACTTTTTATAAATTTCAATAACTTCTTTCATAGCCTGCGGACTTGGAGCTCCAATAGTAGTACGCTTTTCAACACAGGTTTTCATGCTTATAGCGTCATATATGTCATTTTCAAATACTGTTGAAATTTTCCTATATTCTTCAAGGCTAAGTTCATCCATAGATATATTTTTCTCTATACATATAAGTACTAATTGACCGATAATGCCATGGGCATCACGAAATGGAACACCTTTATTAACTAGATAATCAGCGGCATCGGTAGCATTTGTAAAACCATTTTTTGCACTCTCAGCCATATTTTCTTTATTGAATATCATTTTTGCCATCATACCGTCAAATAAGAAAAGGCATTTTTTAACAGTATCAATAGCATCAAAAGCTCCCTCTTTATCTTCTTGACTATCTTTATTATAAGCGAGCGGTAAGCCTTTCATAGTGGTAAGAAGTGACATTAATGCACCATAGACACGACCAGTTTTACCACGAATAAGTTCCGCAATATCTGGATTTTTCTTTTGCGGCATAATACTGCTTCCAGTACTATAAGAGTCATCGATTTCTACAAATCTATATTCATTAGTATTCCATACAATAATTTCTTCTGAAAAACGACTGAGGTGCATAGATATAATAGAGAGTGCAGATAAAAGTTCTATTAAATAATCTCTGTCAGATACAGAATCCATACTATTTAGAGTAGGACCATCAAAATTTAAAAGTTCAGCAGTATATTTACGGTCAAGCGGATAAGTAGTACCAGCTAAAGCACCTGAACCAAGAGGACATAAGTTTAGCCTTTTTTTAATATCAGAAAGTCTTGAGCGGTCACGTGAAAACATTTCAAAGTATGCGCCAATATGGTGAGCCAATGTAAGAGGCTGAGCCTTTTGTAAATGAGTAAAGCCTGGCATATAAGTGTCAATATGCTGTTCCATAATATATAATAATGTTTCAAGAAGATGTTTTAAAAGTTCATCAAGTTCAGTAATCTCATCTCGAGTATAAAGTTTCATATCAAGTGCGACCTGATCATTTCTGCTTCTGCCAGTGTGTAAACGCTTTCCAGCTTCTCCTATACGTTTAATTAAGTTGGTTTCTACAAATGAATGAATGTCTTCATATTCTTTCGTAATTTCTAAAGTACCATTGTCTATATCTATTTTTATGCTAGTTAATCCAGCAATAATAGCTTCTTTATCTTCATTAGATATTATATTTTGTTTAGCAAGCATAATAACATGAGCTATGCTCCCTTCGATATCTTGCTTATAAAAACGTTTATCAAACGAAATAGATGCATTAAAATCATGTACTAATTGGTTTGTTTCTTTAGTAAAACGTCCGCCCCATAATTTCATGGTAGTTATACCCTCACTTTCATTATTGTAAATATTATTTAGTCAAAAGTTAATTAATATTTTTAGTATATTGCAGTTAATGAGATATATTAAATATATACAATACAAAAATTAATTATACTATATATTAATCACATAAGATAGCAATTATAGTAAAAATCATTATGATACTGAAAATATACAAGTGTAAAATTAATTGTAAATAGTATGAATAATTAAGTTATTACTGTAATAGTTCAAAAGAAGTTGTAAAAATCATTATGATACTGAAAATGTACAAGTGTAAAATTAATTGTAAATAGTATGAATAATTAAGTTATTACTGTAATAGTTCAAAAGAAGTTGCAAAAAATCATTATGATACTGAAAATGTACAAGTGTAAAATTAATCTTGAATATCATCAATAATTAAGCTGTCGTCAGCATTATCTAAGAGCAGTTCTTCAGTATTATTAATATTTTGTCTATTTTGAAGATGTTTTCTAAAAAATTCTAGCAATATTAGAGCGATTAAACTGCTAATGCTTACGATAATACCAATATGAATACCAGCAGGTTTATATGATAAGGTAATAGTATGTTCACCCTGACTGATAGGAAGCATGATAAATGAGTCTGTAAATGCTTCAGTTTCTACAGGCTGTCCATTAATAACAGCAGTCCAATTTTTCTCATACGGAATAGAAGTAAATAAATAACCATCTATATCAGAATTTATAGTACCAGTAATTGAAGTAGAACTAGCATTAGTAATCAAAAATGGATTTGCAGATAGTTTATGATAAAGTTTAGCTAAAGTATCTTCAGAAAATTCATAAGCACTAGCTTTAAGTGTAATATCTTTGTCCTCATTCTTGTCAGCAGTAAGGGTAATTACATCATCAGCATAACAAAATCCTAAATCAACAAGGAAACCTCTATTTACATTAGGGTATTGTCTGGTGGATCTATTGGAGATAGATGCATTAACTGTTATTATAGAAGTATTTTGTACATGAACAAATAGATGTCCATCTCGTTTTGGTATTATAGTTAAAGTATTATCATTATTAGTAGATTCTACTTTATCCAAAATATCTCCTAATCCATAAGCATTTGTAAGATTGTTTTGAACTTCAATAGGATTAGAACCTTTTACACCCCAATCATCAATAAAGGTAGAATCAACCGCAAATCCTAAAGGAAGAGCATAACTATTCTCGTAAAGCCTCACATATTCAGCTTCACCGTGAAGCGTAAACAACTCACCTATATAGTCGGCATTTTCAGATAAAATATATTTTACTGAAAATAATGAACCTATAAGAGGTGTGGCACCAGTATAGCTATATGCATTTGTTGAACTTTCCAGCCCTAATTTTTTAAATATTGAGGACATATTAGCATTAGCAGTGGAAGAGAAAATAGAGGCAGAAGGATAACCGTTCCAAGCACCATCATTTTTAGTTTTTAAAGAAGCTTTTTCTACTCTATAAAACTCATCATTAGAAATTCCATTGATTAATTCTGTAATAGAAGCATTGTCTTTTATATAATTATCTCTATTAATAGTAGTTATACTTGTAACACTCATATTCATAGCAACTTCTATAGAAATAAGAGTAAGTATTAAAATGTTGAAAATAAGTTTATTGACAGTTCTTTTTTTATAGATATACAAAATACCAAGATATAATGCAATAATAACTAATGATACATAAAAAATAGAAAAGTGGAAAGTATCTGTTTTTTGTGTAGCATTATGCCTTTCAGCTAAGATGATAAAAGCAATTATTCCCCAAAATACATTATATATTGTTTTAAGTTTAATAGAGTCTAATAGTATATATGCTTTAAAACTCATAAGTAAAATAAGTGAAATATATATAAATGACTGCCTTGCAGGCAAGCTGTTTGGGAAATGAAAGCCATGCCAAATATAATTTAAAACATTAGTAGAAAAGCTGGCATAGAAAAATAGCATTAAAAATAAGTAAACACATTTTTCTCTTTTGGAAATCTTTTTACAAGAAATATATATGGGTACTAATAGTAAAACTATAATTCCGCAGTAAATATTAGGCCAATGGTCAAGTCCTAATTCAGTTTGAACATTAGGAAGATGTCTTGCCAACATTTCAAAAATAGAAAAATATGATTTTACAGATGTAGGAAATTTGAAATTTCCAGAAGCTGTACCAGATAATGCTAATGCTGCTGGAAGTAAAGTAACAGCAGATAATGCCCCTGCTAGGATTGAATAAATGGAAAAATAAAAACATTTTTGAAGAATATATTTAGGTTGTATTCTTTCTGTTATAAGTAAACACAAAAAATATATAATTAAGAAAATACATATCATAATTGCTATATAATAGTTGGAAATAATAGCAAGAGTAAGAACAATAGTATAAAATAGACCTTTATTAAACTTAACTAATTGTTCAAGTCCAAGAAGTATTAATGGAAATAATATAATGCAGTCAAGCCACATTATATTCCAGCTATAGGCGGTAATATAAGCAGACATAGCATAAAAAATACCAAAAAATGAAGCGGAAAGGTTCTTAGTATTGGTATGTTTTTGCAAAAAATATGTAAAAGCAGCACCAGAAAGACCTATTTTTATGACCATACCATAAGTCATAAATTCAATAATGTTGTCAGCAGGAATAAATAATATTAGAAAATTAAGCGGACTGGATAAATAGTATGCATATAATGACGCAAAATTAGTGCCAAGGCCAATATTAAAACTATATAATAAGCTGTCACCTGAACGTAACTTTCTATAAAACTCTGAAAAAAATGGTGCATATTGGTGATACATATCCATTCTAAGAAATCCAGAATTACCAAAGGGGTAAATTTTACGCAGCATAAATATTAACAGTATTAAATATATTGGAATAAAAAATCCAGTTAAAACAGCAATATGTTCTTTATACCAAGGTTTGGAATTTAATTTATCTTTCATTAATAATTACTCCTTTGATGATTTGAATATAAAAAGTTTACTAAATACATAATTTATAATAATAACTATAAAACTAACAAGGACTTTAGCGATTGAATTATTCATTTTAATCGATTCTACCATAAATATTAAAGAAAACATTTCAAATGCAAGAGAAAGCATACGACAAGCAGTAAATGAAATTAGTTCTTTTGATATTACAGATAAATTATTATCCATACTTAAAAATACAAAGTATTTATTGGAGAAAAATGCAAATAATACAGCGATAACCCAAGCAATACCATTTGAAATACGGTAGTCAATATTAAATAATATTGTGCATGTATAGTATATAATTAAATTTATAATAGTGGTAAGTATTCCAGCTATTAAGTATACGATAATTTCTCTTGTTAAATATTTTTTTGCATAAATTGTAATTGATTTCATTATATATAATCTCCTTAAAGATAAAACAATAATATAATTAATGAAAATATTAAATACTAATGAATGTTTTTATCTGTATTAGAATTTAATTTATCATCAATACTAGATTTTTTAGTAATAAAGATAGGACGGTCTTTAGTTTCAAGGTATATTTTTGAAATATATTCTCCAAGTATGCCAATTGACAATTCAATTATACCACCCATAAATAATACTGCACATAAAGTAGTTACATAACCAGGAACTATAATTCCAAATATTAGTGTTTGAAATATAGTTATAACTATGTAAATAAATGAAATAAGACTTATAAACATGCCTATTATAGAAACTAATTTTAGCGGAGCAACAGAAAAAGCAGTAATACCATCAATAGCATATTCTAAAAGGCTTAAAAAACTCCACTTGCTGACGCCTAGCTGTCTTTCCACATTTTCATAAGGAAGCCATTTAGTAGTATAACCAACCCAGCTAAATATTCCTTTAGAGAATCTTTCTACTTCTGAAAGTTCAAGAATGGAATTTACCATTTGTCTGCTCATAATTCTAAAGTCTACAGCCCCATAAGCCATTTTAGTTTTGGAAATATGATTATTCAAATGGTAAAAACTTTGAGAAAAGAAACTTCTAATAGGACTTTCACCTTTTCTTGAAATTCGTCTGGCAGCACAGCAATCATATCCTTCGTTAATACCTAAGAGCATATCAGGTATCATTGAAGGCGGATGTTGTAAATCAGCATCCATAATTATTACATAATCACCAGTACTATTTTTAAGACCTGCATACATAGCAGCTTCTTTTCCAAAATTTCGTGAAAATGATATATAGTCTACATTTTCATTTTCTGAATGTAATTTAATTAGGGATAACAAAGTATGGTCTTTACTGCCATCATCTATATATATAAATCGAAAACTATAATTTTTTATTTGATTTAGAATTTTGCATACTTCTATATGAAAATTTAGAATGCCCTCCTCCTCATTATAACAAGGAATGATTATATCTATTGTTGACATTATGTTATTCCTTTCATGCGCACATATTGTTTAATCATATCATATATCAATCTAAAAAGGAATATTTTTATTGATTAAAATATGGAAAACGTTAAGTAAAAAATAAGAATAAACATTATTGAATATTGGCAAAAAAAATGTTAAAGTTAAAATTATATTTGACTTGAAAGATTAGTGTATTTATATAGAAAAAAATAAAATAATAATAATTGTTATTGATATAAAGATTATATATAACTATTAAACTTTCTGATGAAATTATAGGCTTTTTAGTTTATTTAAGAAGAATGGTTTGTTAAAAAATTAAAAATCACAGAAAGTTACACATATTTTTGGGTATTTAAGTGATGTGGAAGCAAGAATTTTGGGGAGAGAGTAGATAATTGTGATTGAAGAAGTCAGTGTCTTCAGAGATTTTAGAGTTTCGCCAATATGTATTGCTTAATATTAGGAAGAATAGAAAGAGGGGATTAATAAAGTGGCAAAAAAATATGAAGCGAGCAGTATTACTGTTCTTGAGGGATTAGAAGCTGTAAGAAAGCGCCCAGGTATGTATATAGGTGATACAAGCCGCAGGGGTCTTAATCATTTAATTTATGAAATTGTAGATAATGCGGTAGATGAACATATGGCTGGAGCTTGTAACAAAATAGAAGTGACTATTTTACCTAACGGTTTTGTTTCAATTACAGATAACGGCAGAGGGATACCTGTTGATATGCATCCAAAAGGAGTATCGGCAGAAAGGATAGTATTTACTACACTTCATGCAGGCGGAAAGTTTGATTCTGAAACATATAAAACTTCTGGCGGACTTCATGGAGTAGGTTCTTCAGTGGTTAATGCATTGTCAGAGCGATTAGATATATATGTGTCAAGAGATGGAAAAAAATATCATGATGCCTATGAAAAAGGTATTCCAGTAGTAGCACTTGAAAAAGGACTCTTACCTATTATAGGGAAAACTAAAGAGCATGGAACTCATATAGTATTTAAACCAGATAAAGAAATATTTGAAAAAACTAAATTTCAGACAGAATGGCTGAAAAATAGATTACATGAAACGGCATATTTAAACCCAAATCTTACTATAGTTTATAAAAATGAAAGAAATGAAGCTGAAAAAGAAGAGCTTATATTTTCAGAACCAGAAGGGCTTATTGCGTATATTAAAAAATTAAATGCAGAAGCAGAAGTGCTTACAGAACCTATAGTATTTAAGGGGGAAAGTGATGGGATAGAAGTAGAGGGGGTTATTCAATATATTATGAGCTTTGAAGAAAAGACTATAGCATATTGTAATAACATTAATACACATGAAGGCGGCAGCCATGTTGCTGGATTTAGGTCTAAATTTACGACTATGGTTAATTCGTATGCAAAAGAACTTGGAATTATAAAAGATAAAATGCCTAATTTTAGCGGAGCAGAAACTAGAAATGGTATGACAGCTATTATTTCTATTAAACATCCAGACCCGCTTTTTGAAGGGCAAACTAAAACCAAACTTGGAAATGCTGATGCTACAAGAGCAGTATCTGCTGTTGTAGGAGAACAATGCACACTGTATTTTGACACACATATTGAAGTAATGAAAAATATTATTTCTTGTGCTGAAAGAGCTGTTAAACTTAGGAAAGGACAAGAAAAGGCTAAAAATAATATACTTTCAAAAAGCGGAATAGTTGCATTTGAATCAAATGGAAAACTTGCAAGCTGTGAAAGCAGAAATGTTAGGGACTGCGAATTATTTATAGTTGAAGGTGATTCGGCGGGGGGTACAGCTAAGACAGCAAGAAACAGACGTTTTCAAGCAATACTTCCTCTTAGAGGTAAAACATTAAATGTTGAAAAGGCAAATATTGACAGAGTACTTGAAAATGCTGAAATAAAGACACTTATTCATAGTTTAGGATGTGGATTTTTAACAGGTTATGGAAATGATTTTGATATAAATAAGCTTAATTATAATAAAATTATAATTATGACAGATGCTGATGTAGATGGCGCTCATATAGATACTTTATTACTTACTCTATTTTATAGGTTTATGCCAGAACTTATTGAGGGCGGGCATATATATCTTGCTGCACCTCCATTGTATAGAGTTGAAGATAAAAATAAAAAGGCTGAATATTTATATAATGATAAAGCTCTTGAAAAATACAGAAGAAATGCAAAATCTTCTTTTACAATTCAAAGATATAAAGGTCTTGGAGAAATGGATGCTAAACAGCTTTGGGAAACTACACTTGATCCAGAAAGACGGGTGTTAAAACAGGTATATATTGACAATCATATGTCAGCACAGAATACAGTTGAAACACTTATGGGGAGTAATGTTGAACGCAGAAAGCAATTTATATATGAGAATGCAGAATATGCAGTGGTAGATATATAAGTAAAAAGTAAATGTAAAGATTAAAATTAATAATGAAGTCTAAAAAAAGTTAAAAAATAAAAGAAATAAAGTATGTAATGGTAGATATAAGTAAAAAGTAAATGTAAAGATTAAAATTAATAATGAAGTCTAAAAGAAGTTAAAAAATAAAAGAAATAAAGTATATTGTGGAAGATATATAAGTAAAGAGTAAATATAAAGATTAAAATTAATAATGAAGTCTAAAAAAAGTTAAAAAATAAAAGAAATAAAGTATGTAATGGTAGATATAAGCAAAGAGTAAATGTAAAGATTAAA
>JGI994J12354_10002043_pt1 | contig 20134 bp, 19 predicted proteins | sample IntmicLarv3ML3BL_FD_12354 | JGI IMG/M metagenome (IMG submission 12354)
TGAACTTGGCGGTTTGCCGTTTCTGCAATGCCACCGCAGCTATATCGTCAACCTGCATCATGCAGACAATATGGAAAATCGGGATTTCATCTTAAAAAACGGACACAAGGTGCCAATCAGCAAACATATCCTGCCGGAAGTAAGAACTGCGTTCAGACAGTTTTTGCGTGCTGAGATGAGAGAGTTTGATGCGGATAGATAGCCGACATACCGTATATATAGGTCAAACAGCGAAGTGATATAGCTGCTTATGAAAAAGCATTTGCGGTATCCGGGTGAATAAATCGCATAGGCATCCCTCTTTTTTGTGCATAGTCTACGGTCATTCCGGTGCTGCTACGGATTTTCTTATTGCTATCATAGACCGCTAACAGACAATTTGCATTATCCACCATATAGTAGTTTCTTTTCCTATAAGCATCGGCTGAATAATTCGGCGATACGATGACGCTACCCATGCATCCTTTGAGAATATCCCGACAACGGGCTTTTTGTTTTGCGTCAAACTTTGCATCATAGCCAGGGAATGGAATTGCCACGAATAGCTCAATATCCCTGTATGCCTCCTGCTGCTTCAGCTCCAGAATAATCTCAGCCGCCCAGGTATCCACACCAATGGCACCACCAACCCAGAACCGGCGCACTCCAGCTTCATAGTAGGCTTTGATTTCGACCGCCATCGCATTTTTTATTTTGGAACACAATTTATAATGCTCATTATATTTGAACTTAAACCGTGTTGGCCGGTGTCCGGTAATTACACAGGATTGCGTGGAACTCTCAAACATCAATTGCAAGCACCTCCTAGTATACATATTCATTATACTTGCTATGGACGAATAATTTCAACCATAGTCGCTTATATTCTCATGCTATGGAAGATAAAATATTTCCATGGCATGGAGGATGAATTATGGATGACTTACTAATACAAATTGGAAAAAGGCTTTTGGAGCGGCGTAAGCATTTGCGCCTGACACAGGAGGAGCTGGCAGAAAAGGCGGATGTTACGCCGCAAACCATATCCACGGCAGAGCTTGGAAGGAAAGCGTTGCGGCCGGAAAACATCATTCGTATCAGCACAGCATTAGAGGTAAGTACAGATTACCTGCTACTTGGAACCATCACTGAATCTGATTATGCTGTACAAAATGAAAAATACTCAGTGCTGACACCAAGCCAATATAGACATCTGGAAAATATAGTTGACAGCTATATTGCCGCCATCTATGATGAACGAAAAGCATAGCCCCCAATAACAGGCTATGCTTTTCGCTTATTATTTGTTGTTTCCCCGCATGGCGGAGAGTGTATCCGCAATAGCGGCAAGGCTTTCTTCTCCTAACATCTGAGCGGCATCCTCAAAATGAATATCCTCTGACTGGCGCAGTGGCTTTCTCTTTTGGGAGGATTCAATCGTTGGTATCGTCTGTTCTAGCTTTTTTTCCTGCTCAGTGAGGATGCGGCGGACGATGACCTCAATGGCTGTATGATCCACTGGTGCAGGCTGCGGTATATCCGGCGTTTGCGAACAATGGATGTAATGGAGCACTGCATTGCCTAAAAATTGGGCTTTAGTACGGCCCATCGGCTCCAGCAGATCAATGACTTGCCTGTGAGCCGGATCCATTACATTGAATTGAATGGTGAATTTTCCGGGGTATCGTTTCCCAGACATCAAAATCACCTACCCGCCTTGGATGCACGGTACAGCACCTCATATCCGCGAGCGTTGGCAGTAATCTCATCGACGAACACCGGGGAAGCAATCTTGTCGCAGGCGCTAATTTGACTTTTCAGCAGAATGGAGCCACCGCCCACAAAGACAGTTTTGCCCACACGCAGGTCAATCATGCGCTCCCTGAGCTTACCTACCAAGTCATCAACAAAGGACTGTGCTCGCTTTTCCACAAGCAGCACAACCGCTTCTGCAAAATCTCCGGTACTCCCACTCAAAATCAAATCAATGTCAGAATCCTCCAACAGCAAATCCAAATCAGCATTTACCTTGGATTTAATACTGTTGTACAATATAATGACTCCATTTTCCAGCGAGTCATAGGCCGAAATGTCTTCTTTGCCATGCTGCAAGGGCATATAGTCTACCGTATAGCCGCCGATGTCCACCACAACAGCCTTTGCCATCTCACGTAGCCTGCTGTAGATGGGGATGATAGCGGCATAGGCTTGAGGGAAGCAGACCGCCTCATTGATGTAAATGTCATAGGGCTTTCCTTTGAATGTGAAGCTGAGAACATCTTTCCCGAGAAAATACCCCTCAAATTTTTTGGACTGGGTTCCCCAGTGCGCCGGGGGCAGGCCGACCGCAAGCTGCACATCAATGATTTCATCCGGCGAGTATGCACCGGCCGCCTCAATCTCATAGGCAATAGCGAACAGAGTCAAGATGAAAAAGCGTTCGTCAATGGTCTTGTCACGCAGATAGGGAATACGGTTGCCGGACAGGGAGTAATATTTCCCCTTATACTCCATAATATCATCTCCGAACGGCGGGCGGGTATCACTTTCGGTCAGCGCAGAAGTAAAAACCTTATGACCCGTCTTCATCTGCTTGTTTCCGTGGTCAATCGAAATTAACATAGTAGAATCTCTCCTTTATTAGCTTTATACTTCTTCTTTACGCTTTTAACACGCATTATTACAACAAAACAGCAAAAAAGGAAGGTGCCTCGGCACCTTCCTTTTTTCGCACCACGGCGAAACCCTTTATTTACTTATGGCATCAGGCTAAAAGCTCCAGCGCCGATTCCAAGGTGAGCACCACCATCTGTTTTGCCAGTTTGCGATTGAAAGTCAGTGGAGTGCCGTCTTGATTATAGACTTCGGCACCCTCGGACTGCACGGCAGCATCTATTTCCGGGAGATAACGATACACCTCCCCACGATTATCAATGAGATAATCAGTAGCACAGGTGGTTTCATAACCACTCATAATGAGAAGGGCCTCATCGGATGCTGGCATCAGCAGCTTGTGACGGCGGCTGGATTCACGAAACCCACCAAAATCCCAGAGCTGGGCATCCTCAAAACTAAGCTGCCCAAAGGAATGGCGGCGCTCCATGTAATCGTAGCGTTCTGTCGGGGTCTGCACCATTTCGCTGATTAGGTCAATGTTTCGCTCCACTGCTGCCAGCACAATATACTCGTGCCGGCTATGCTCGTAATAATATCCGGCACTGATATTGACGGCTGCCACACCAAGCTCAGGGGCGATGATTGAAATATCGCTGAACGAGCCACGAGCCTCCTCAAAGCCGAAGCAGCAGACAAACTCGGTAAACTCCCGATTGTCACACTGGTAGAACACGGCATCATTGCGGCCACGCCGGTCAATCTCCACAATATAGTTGACCTGTGGGCGAATTTTGCTTCTGGCAAAATCTCGTGCCCCAACGCAGCCGATTTCCTCGTCCTCTGTAAAAAGGACATGGCAACGGGTTTTCTTGATAATCTCCATTATCATGTGGACACCACAGCGGTCATCACCGCCGATACCCTCTGGAGACATCATAATGCCTCCATCCTCGGAATAGCAGATAGTTGTCACCGGCTGCTTATGCACGGTGTCCATGTGAGCAACCAGCAGCACAGGAACATCGCCCTGGGCGTAGAGAAATCCTTTTTGAGAAATGGGCAGATAGCCTCGCTCGGTCAGCTCGTTTTCAATCGCTTCCTTGAGTTCGTACTGGCCCATCTTCACGATGCGCTCTAAGCACATTGTATCTCTAAATTCTTTCATCTTGGCACCTCCTTACGCGACAGCCGCTGTAATGGCTGTAGTATCGGTTCTCTGACAAAATCTTGCGCCGGCGAGCATCGTGCAAACAGCTCTGACGTTACAGGACGCACAAGGCCCCACCATAGTTTGATAGCAGTCGGCACATACCTCCACCATACGCCCATCACGACTATAGGCGGGGTACATGTCTGCGTGTATAGTCTGATGACAGGCAGAGCAGATGTGCATGCAGGCGTTGCAGTAATAGGTGCTATCGGCATAGCGTGCATTGGAAGCTGATACCGTTTGTCCGCAATCGGCACAAACCACCAGCTCTTCGCAACTGCATTTCAATTTCCCGCTTCGGAACGGCTGTCCACAGCAGACGCAAAGTGCAGAATGCCCGATATTGAGGTGACCATGCTTCTCAGCGCCCTTGAGCAAGCTGACTCTGCGATAGTATTTGTAGTCGGCGTAGTGCCGACTGTCCGGCACGGTTGTAAAATAGTCTGCTGTCTCATCAGGTCTTGCCTTAATTGTCCACAAATTCGGTGCTCCGAGACAATCAGCAAGTGCCTTTTGTACCTGTCCCCGATACTGCTCACACTGCTCGTCATTGTCATTGGGGTAAAGCCGGGATTGCAGCAGCAGATTATCGGTGTAGCAGAAAACTTGTCGGGAGCGTTTGGGGTGCTTGTGGAAAACACTCTTAACATCATCGTCCACGGTGTAAAATATCATGGTTACTGCATCGGCAAGATAGGACAGGCAACCGGATTGGTAACCGCCGTGCTCTAAACCGTGGCAGGACGACCAAGTATTGTCTTTATTAGACATCTCCAAATAATCACAAGGATGAACCGACAGCACACCGGTCTTATGCACCTGCAGTGGATTGAAAGCATCGGCAAGCCGGGCAAAGACTTGATTGTAGCGATTGTGACGGTCAATGCTGAAATGGTTGCAGAGCCTGCCGACAATTCGGCTGGTTTTCTGCCCCACAGAACACTTAATACCGGCTCTTGCCTTGATTATTTCGATATTGTTTTCGGAAGGGGTCTTGCTGTATTCGGAGGTAGCTGCCAGTAGGGCCGCGTCGAAATTGAGCCGTTGGTCATGGCTGAGATCCACCTCACCCACCAGTTCACACAGCGCAAATTTGCACTCCTCTACCACATCCAGTTCAATCTCACGGCTGACCGATAGGTCAAAAACAATTGCCAGCTCCTGCTCATTCCAATTCGGGTGACGGCGCAGCAGAGTGGTAAGTGCTCCCTTGTTTTCGTGCCATGCTTTCAGATTAGCGTGAACTCCATGCTCCGAAAAATGTTTCTCGTACTTGTACATCACATCGTAAAATGCCTTTGTTATCGCATCCATTTTAGTTTCATTCCTTTCATCTTCATATTTTCCTACATATAAATAGGTGCAGAGAGAGGGCATAAAGCCCTCTCTCCTGTACATACCGGCACTTTTATATGCCTGCGGTTATTCTCCGGTCATCTGGAAAAACTCAGCAGGGGACAGCACCGCCACCCCAAGGCTTTGCGCCTTCTGGAGTTTGCTACCGGCCTTTTCGCCACAAACCAGATAATCAGTGTTCTTGGACACAGAGCTGCCCGGATAGGCACCCAACGCTGCAATTTTGGCATTGATGCCGTCTCTGGTGTAGGGTTCAACCTTGCCGGTAACAACAATGGTCTTGCCGGCAAAGATGCCGCTCATGGTTTCGCTCATCACGATTTCTCTCTTTTCAATGTTCATCATAGTCTGTAATTCCTCCCATAAATATCTATTTTCTTCATCTCTAAACCAGTTGTGAATGTTGTTGTGCAGGGTATCACCGAAGTCGGCAAGCTGCGTAAAATCGTAGCCATTATCCACAGCAGTCTCAAATTCGGATAGGCTGCTGCTAAATATACGGCAAAGTTCACGGCTGGCGGTGTTGCCAATCATGGGTATATCCATTGAAATCAGATACCGCTCGAAAGTGGTGGTTCGACTTTTTTGGATAGCATCCCACAACCGCTGCCATGACTTTTCGCCAAAGCCGTCCATGCAAATAATTTCTTCCCGGTGCTCATCAAGGCGGTAGATGTCCATAAAGGAATGCAGCCAGCCTCTGCCGATGAGTTTTTCCAATGTGGCCTCCGACAGCCCCTCAATATCCATCGCCTTTTTGGCAACGAAATGGACAAACTGACGCAGGCGGCGTGTTTCGCAGTAAAGGTTATCGCAACAGAGTGTTTCTGTGGCTCCACTGCTGGAATGAATCCTCGTAGGCTCTCCGCAGCAAGGGCAGCTTTTGGGAAAGAGTGCTTCGGCATCAAAGCCACCTCGATCCAAGTTTTCCTCTACCTGCGGGATAATCATGTTGCGCTTACTCACCAGAATGCGACAGCCGGGCATCAGTTCCATGCCTTTGATAAAGGAAGGATTGTGCAAGCTGGCTCTGGAAACATCGCATCCGTCGATTTCCACTGTGTCAAACAATGCCACAGGCGAAATTTCACCTGTGCGACTGGGTGTCCATTCAATGGACCTCAGCACGCTCTCGTAAAGGTCATCGGCAAACTTGAAGGCGATACCGTCCTTATAGTGATGACCGGTGCGCCCGCAGCTTTTGGAATAGGCAATATCATTGAAAGTGGCAACAATGCCGTCAATGGGGATGTCTTGCTCCAGTGCTTCTTGCTGTAAAGCATGAATCTTCTCCATAATCCCATCTTTGGTATAACCGCCGATGGTGAGATAGGAGTTGCACACAGCAAAGCCGAGAAGGTAGAGCTGATGCAGCTTTTCATTTTTGCTATTCTGCACTTGGGAAATTTCATCGAAGCCCTCTAACACATTGAATGGAACAAAGCTGATACGGCGTTCTTTGCAAGCGGCACCATCCAGCAATCGCGCCGAACCGGCCGCCAGATTGCGGGCATTTCGATAAGGCTTTCCTGTACTGTCGGTTAAGTCGCCCTGCAAGGTATCAAAATCATTTTTATGGATGAACGCCTCGCCGGTGACCACCAACCGTTGCATATATGGAATACGCAGTGGAACGCCACGAAAAGTGCGGGCGTTGTGGGTAATGATTTCTCCTTCTTCACCATCGCCACGGGTAGACGCCTCCACCAACTCGCCGTTTTCATAGGTCAGCTTGACGGTAAGACCATCCAGCTTGAGCATCAGCAGAAGCTGTCGACCTCCGCTGAATTTCATCAGTTCATCAATGCTTTTGGTTTTATCCAATGACAGCAGCGGAATGGGGTGGACAGTCTTTTCGAGGCTACTCACCACATGAAAGCCCACAGTCTGCGTTGGAGAGCCTGCCATAATGATACCGGCTTTCTGCTCCAGAGCAGTCAGCTCGTCGAGCAGGCGGTCATAAACCTCGTCTGATACAGATGGTGAGGCCAAATTGTAATATTCGTTGCGGTAAGTATTGAGCTGTGCGGTTAGCGTCTTAATGCGCTCAGTTTCCTTGCTCATGCGACATCCTCCTTATATTTCCCAAAATTCAGCTCATGAATGATGGCATTGATTTTTGTGTCATCGTCCCATTCGCTGCTGAGTACGCTGCGCCCCGGGCCATCACCTAAATGGATGCAGACATTGCCATTGAGCATTTGCATCAGCACATCTTTTCTCTGGGCACATATTATCGCCAGATTACCGAGTTGTTTCATTGTGAGTCCTCCAATCATTAGGCTGCTGCCGGCAATTTTGCACGACGCAGCACATTGTTCTCCCATGCGGTCATAAACTGCTCGACCTCCGGGGTGGGTGCAGAATTTTGCATCCCCCGCACCTGCTTCACGGCCTTGTCCCGGACCTCAATCGTGTAAAACGGCTTTTCCGGATCGGCTGTGTGGCGCAGGAACAGAATGATGCACTTCTTTTCAGCCACACTTGTGGTGTAGCTTCCAACGCAGTGGTGGAGCTTGTTACCCTCTGCCTCAATGTCCTCAAGCTGTTGGGGATAAACAATCGTCATTCCCTCAAGCTCAAAATCCAAATGAGAAACAATTTGGCGATAGGCTTCCTTAAAACTGCGCCGTTGTTCAGCGTTAAGTTTGGCCTTAATTCTTGCTGAAAGCCGGTCATGTGCCTGTTGTAAGTTCCTTGGGTGGAGTACAAAACTGCTTTTCATGTCATAGTTTTGCTGTTCGCATAACCTCAAGTAGTCTCTGTACTCACCTAAAATACGGCTCATTGATTCGTAACGAGAGTTTCCGTTATCGGTTTTGTAGGCGTGAAGCAGTGCAAACTGCTCTTCCGTATAACGAAACAACTTGTGAAGCGTCATATATGGCATGAGGGCCAGAACATCATAATCGCCGCGAAGGTTATGGCGATCTACCCAACTGAATACTTCACTTCTATCTTTGGAGCTGATGCCTTTCTTGCGATACTCTTGGTATTTTCGCAATTCGCTGGTTCCACAATGGTTGTCACGCAGATCATTTACATCCTCCGGCCAAACCTGCAAAATCTCATACGGTTTTTTTCGACCGCAATCAAGGGTGTGGATGGGGTCATCGCGATAAACCATGTCACAGGTGAGACGATAAAAGCCCAATTTGAACAGCATTTCCAGCTTGGGATGCTCAATCAGTGCCTTCAAATAAGGGCCCGTTGCCATCTCTGCCTTGTCAGTCATGTAGAAGGGCTTCAACTGGCTGTACTGCCACGGTGTTCCGGATAGCACCTCATCCAGATTTCTGTGGTACAGGTGTCCGCAGACCTCTGCACCGAAGTTCTCCTGATAGATATACCTAATCGGACAATAGCCGTGCTTCCATGGGGTTAAATCCCCAGACTGAAAAGAATGGTGGTAGGGCTCCATCATGCATTTCTCCGAGTCGTCCAACCGCAGAAAAATGCGTGTAGCTTCATGAATACTCATTTCAGCTGTATCCGTTTTGGGGTATTTGCAGTAGACCTTGTACACCCGGATAACCAGTTCATTGTCGCTGATTTTTTGGAGTATTTGCACCGTGCGGCGGTCACTGAAATAACCCCTTTTGCCTCGGGATTTCAATGTGACCGACTTTTTGCAAAAAGGACAAATACCATCGGCGTTATGCTTCGGTGCGGAGACCTGCACCTCATGCTTACAAGCAGTACAATATCCGTCCATCAGTGTTTTACCCTTTTGATAGGTATAAAAGAGGTACTGCGGCAAAACCTCCCGGTGAATCCAGCCTTTGAAATCTCTGGGCCACGGTGCCAGCAGACTCATACGGGCTATGATGGGACGCTGCTTTTTATGCCGCCGCTCCAATTCCTGAGCTGCTTTGATTTTGCGCTGCAGAGCAGGCAAGGCTGTAAGCCCATTCTTCTTTGCAATAGCGCAAAACCTTGTGACACGGTTTTCATCATGACTGCTGTAAAACGCACAATCATCATCGTCTATGCTCATGTTGTCAAAGGACGCAGTACGCCATACCAAAGAACCGTCCTCACGGCGAGTTAGCGTAATAAAGTCATCCTTGCCTTGAAAGAGCGTATAGACAGGTCGAAAATCCTGTGCCAATGCCTTTTTTCTATCATAGATATACAGAACCAGCAGTCGGCTTCCACCAATGTTTTTCGTAGCAGTCCGGACAATATAGTGGATTTGCTTTGCATGTAAAAGCCCATGGCTTGCAGGAATCGCAAGATCGGGGGCAGCATATTTACGGCATTCTCTTTTATTTATTTTCATGCGCTCTCCCCCAAAGTAGAGGTTTGTGCGCCAAAGGTCAGTTGACCACTCTCAGTTGGTGCGATTACCTCCGGTGCAGGTTTCGACTTAGAGGATGCCTTTTTCTCCGTCTTTTTGGCTGGTTTTTTGGACCTTGTGGAGCCGCCATAGAAGTGTTTCGCTACAAACTCGTCGTCCTTGTCCTTATCCTCCTTGGCTTCCAAATCGTTGAAGTAGTCCTCAGCCCATTGGTAGCAAAGGTCATCAGGAACATCACTTCCGAAGCCCCCATGGCTCGGTTTCTCATCGTTTTCTTCCATCTCTTTTTTGATAAAATCAAGCGCCATACGATTGATATAGCGATAGCAGTTAATCATATTTTTCCGAGGGTGCATGACCTGCCGGGCAAAATCCATGTCCTCCAGGCATTTTGTCTGGATATGCTCGGCAACGCAAATTTTCATATTGCGCCGAGTTAGACGCTCAGCGTCCTTTCCTACCCGTCCCAAGGAGGCAGAGGTCAATTCCTCATCACTGACGGCTACGGCGGTTTCCCACGCCATCAGCTCGGCATCCTCTTTCTCCTGACGCTTGGCTTGCCATTCAGCTTTGCGCTTGGCCTCCGACTCCTCATGTGCCTGTTTTTTTTGCGCCTGCGTAAGGTCGGGCTCGACCGGTTTTTTTTCATCACCATCGGCCTCTGGCTCACTCCCATCCTGCTGCTTGAGATATTCCAGTGCAGCGGGGGCAGCCTGCGCCTCAGCTTGCTGAACAGCATCGTCACCAAAAGTTTCGCCAGACTCTGCCGTATCCTGCGGCTCCAGCGTAAACGGGGCTACTTCCTTCTCAGCGCCGGTATCGGCAGCTATGTTCATTTCTGAAAAAATACCCATTCTCAATGCTCCTTTCAATAAAAAAGCACGGCACAGGCAACAAGCCTATACCGTGTCATTGTTTTTATGCGGCGATTTTTACACCACTGGGATTATCGGCAGCGCAAATCTTGGAGAAAAGCGCACCTCGACAAACTCAGTTGGATTGCAGTAAAAATATCGCCTTGTTTCATCGTCGTACAGTTCCACCACATCGGATGGAGACAAGCTCCGTCCAGCATAGCCTTGCGGGAAATTATCGTTATAGCGCACAAAAATGCGTTTCAAAATCTCCTGTGCGGATAAGCCCTCTGCATGAACCAACACAGCATCCTCCATCAATCGGTAGTCGGTGGATGGTGGCTGCTCATGCCCCAGTTTTTTTACTTCCTCAAAACTGCGGAAGGCGTAGGGCTTCGTCTGTGCCTCATCACTGAAATCCAGCTGATAAATGCGGAAACGCTGGCGCCTCTGCATGGCAAGTAGCTGCTGCTCAAAGGAAGCACTGTCCCTTAACATGAGAGCGTACTCGTCCTCGCTGAGTCCCAAATACTTGTGAAGCGGCGTGTTATCCTCCGGGGCATTATGCCACTTCTCCACTTCATCTTCAAAAGCATCCATACCGCATAAACCGGCCAAAAAACGGGCCTTAAAATTCATTCGTCTATCCTCCTTTTTCTGTTGTTCTTTCTTTTTAAGCGCACGCTGCCAATCATCGATCCCCTTGTAATTGGGATTCCATGTCAGCCGCCTGCAACTCATACCATGACTGCGGGCCAGAAGATAAATCTTAGATGCACCACCGGCCACATGCTCATTTGCATATTTGTCCATATCATGCGCTTCAATAATCAGCTTGGTCCCGTTTTGCGCCAGAAGGGCAAACAACATATCCAGCTGCGTTGTATTGTTTGCTCCCGCAATGGCCGCAAAGGTACGATCCATCAGGCAGTGGGATACATCACTTTTGATAATGCCTTCTGTCACATAGACAGCGCCTGCAAATGGGTCGCCCACAAAATGGATCGGAGCACCGGAAGTAACCCCCATTTTTTTATTAGAGGATGACAGCCATAAATATTTTGTTCCTTCTTTTTCGGGTGGGTCGTCCTTGTCTTTAATCGGTATATCAAGCCGTATCTGTGCGCCTCGTATCAGACCATCAACTCCATTGCAGGGTGCAATCATTCCCGAGGTGCGCTTGCCAAACCGGACTGTCCATTTTCCATCATCACCAAGATAAAAGCCGGGCACGCCCTGTACTATGCAGCCCTGCCGCAACAGGCGGTCCGTGTAGGAGCGGCATAGATAGGGCGGTGGCGTACTTTTATAGCCAAGCCGGTCAATCTGCTCGTCACTCAGCCCTCGTTCCTGCAAATTCTGCCGGTGTTTCTCAGAAAGCGTCAGCATACTCAATAGAAGTGAAAAGGTCTGATGAATCTGTTGAATAGTGGCGAGTGGCGACTGCGCTACGGTTGAGGCAACTTTGGCGCGTTCAGCCGGCTTATAGTCCGGCCCACTGCCATTGCGTCCCAAAGTCTCGCAAATTTCTCTGTAGGCATCAGATTTAGAAATACCGTGCACCTGAGCATAGAGCGCAAGCATACCGCCGCTTTCACCGCAGTAATTGCAACGCCAGATGTCCTTTGCATAGTCAAGCCGCATTTTTCCTCTGCGGTCACCGCAGAGAGGGCAATCTACATAAGTGCCGTTACCGTTTGGCCGCCTGACCTTCAGCCGAAGCAGGTTAGATACATCCTCAATGTTAAAAGGAAAGTCGCTGGCATCACCTGCCACAAAACACACCTCCTTTCCGATGAGGGGAGCAGGAAGCCGCAAAAACCGGCTTCCCGCTCGTCCCTTATTCTAAAACACTTGCAGTTCTTAGCTGGCTTTGTCCATGGTAAGGTTCTCCAGAAGCAGCCTTGCGCCGGCTCGGAGCAGGTTGTTATCGCCCTGATAGCCGTTTAAGTACCATTTGAGGCTGGCGGTTCTGCGCTCAGCTACCTGCTGTAGAGTCCAGCCCTTGCAAGTGCCCACATCCACAAGGATGTTTTGCGCTTCCTCCAGTGTCATCAGTGAGCAGATATCCTCCACACTCGTCTCTGCGGTGTATGGGGAATTGTCATCAATACCGGAAGCATCCACATCCAGCACATCTTCTGCAGGTGTGACCTCCAAAGCAGGGGGCGTCTGCGGCAGTTCCTCTGCGGTGGGTACCTGCTCGGCAGGCGCTTGCTCCATAGCAACAGGCACATCATCCGCTACCGTCTCAGCGGTTGGCGGCGTTGTGACAGCTTCCTCGATAGGCGCAGCAGCACCCGATACCTCATCAGAAGGGGATGGCTCATGCGGTGCGGCCATTTCAGTAACAGCATCCGACTCCGCTGGTGCGGATACCGGGGCCTCCACAGGCGCAGATACCACTTCTTCCGGCAATCGTTCCTCCTGTGTAGCAGGAGCAATCGTTTCGGCGGCAATCGAAGCCGCCTGCGGCTGGGCAATCGGAAGATCAATCGGGGCAGTGGTCTTGGCAGCCACCGTCTTTGCAAGCTGTTCATCGGCTGCGCTCATCAGCTGTACGCCGAACCCTGCATCGTTTAGGGCAGTATCCACCGCCATGTGCTGTGCGGATTCGATATACAGGCCGCCCGGGGTGTCCGTTGCGTACCGCTGTGCGATAAAGCTGGCGGCCGGCACCGTGTCACTGCGGTCAAAAAAGACCTTGGCCTCGATGATGGCGAGCTGCTCGGTGATCTTCAGCGGGGTAATTTTGATACGCCCTTGGGGATACCGAAGGCGAAACCAGAGTTTCTTATACTTGAGATCGAGCAGCAGTTTTTCAGCGCCATTCTGAACCACCTTGCGGGCAAACCGCAGGGGGTCAAAGCCGGGCGCCTTGTTCAGCTCCGCTACCGCCGAAAACCTCTCATACATGGTATTTCCTTTTGCGAGTTCATTCATAATCCTTGGCTCCTTTCTAAAATAAACATGAGATGCCTGTGGATTTTTCCCCACTGCATCCCATCTTTTAACCTGTTAACTTCATTTGATCCGGCTGGGGCAGACATGCTAATTTAGTCTGCAGCGCCAACGATTTGGCATACTGTGCAATTCGTGTGCCCAGCATGGTGTTTCGCTCATCAATCCGGCATCGGTGAATCGCCAGAAACAATATGTCCCGTTCACCCACCAGAAAGATGCGCTTTTTTGCTCTTGTGATAGCGGTATACACCAGATTACGGTAGAGCAGAATCATGTGCTTTGCCAAAACCGGTATAATCACAGTGTCATACTCGCTCCCTTGACTTTTGTGCACCGTCATGGCGTAGGCCAGTCTGATGCTCCCCATTTTACCCAGCTCATATTTGACAAAACGAGCATCAGAAAACTCAATGGTAACCGTTGCTTCTTCCTCACCCGTGGCAGGGTTGAAGCTACGGATAAAGCCCAAATCACCATTGGATATGTCACCCTTATTTTTCGTCTGCATCACCCTGTCGCCAATACGGAAGGTTTTAGGTCCCACACGCAGTTCGGGAATTTCCGGCACGCAGGGGTTTATTTCCTCACGAATGGCAAAGCCCAGCTTTTCAGCCGAAGCCTCCCCATCACTGCGGTAAGGGGATAGTATCTGCACATCCTCAATGCTGCTTTGACAGACCTCCTCCAAATAAATTTGCCGGATGATTTCCGCCGTTTCCTTCTCCGTTTCGCAGTCTATGAATATAAAATCGTTGCCATAGTACAGCGAGGTTTTGTTCTCGTTGATAAATTTAGCGTTATGGGCGATAAGGCTGTCCTTAGCTTGCCGGAATATTTCATCCAGCACCGTTACAGGAATCAACCCGCAGGCAATCAACTCACGAAAAACATTGCCCGGACCCACGCTTGGAAGCTGGTCAGCATCGCCAACCAAAATCAGTTTGGTGCCCTGTTTCAGCCGACTAAAAAGCTGCGCTGCAAGCCACATATCTGCCATTGAGGTTTCGTCTATTACAACAAGTTCTGCATCAATGTCATCGCCGTCCTCATGCTCGCTGTCATCATAGCCGCCTATAAGGCCCAGTGCGTTGTGCAGTGTTTTTGCGCCGTCGAAGCCGGTACTTTCCGACATTCGGCGGCTTGCCCGACCAGTCGGTGCGGCCAGTAGAATCTTTCCTTCGGGATTGAGCAGTTTGAACACCTCCAGCACCGCTTTAAGCACTGTGGTCTTGCCAGTGCCGGGAGAGCCGGTAATGATGGATAAATTGTGTTGAAATGCAGTCATTACAGCCGTCATCTGCTTTTCCGACAGACGCAGAGAAAACTCATGGCATACCTGTCTAAGAGCCTGTGTGATGTCGATTTCCGGAGTTTCATCCGCAAGCATTTTCGCAATTCGTCTGGCAGTATCATCTTCCAACACAAAGCTGCGGCGAGAATAAATGCTGTCCTTATAGGCGACCACATGGCCGCTGAGAATCATGTTTTGAAGCTCTGCCTCCAAAGTATCCGATTGTATCCGGAGCTCCTTCTGCTTGATTCCGGCATTAAGCAACCGCATAGCGGCTTTACCAAGCGCGGTTTTCTTCAGAAATAGGTGACCCTTCTCATTACACTTTTTATCAAGCATATAGAACAGTGCGCCTCGTATCCGTTCGGGAGCGTCCACCCGGCATCCCAGCTTCTGTGCAATTTCATCAACTCTTTTGAAGCCAAATCCCGAAAAATGACAAAGCTCAAAGGGACTTTTTTGCAAAATGGATAGGCTGTTTGGGCCAAGAGACTGATGGATTTTCATGGCTGTTCCGGGTGATACTTGAAAGGGCGATAAAAAGGTCATTAAATCCCGCAACACCCGATTTTCGGCGTAGGATGCTTTGATTTCCTCAAGCCGCTCCTCGGTGATGCCCTTGATTTCCAGCAACCGCTCAGGATTGCGTTCTAAAATATCCAGTGCTTTTACACCAAAGCGTGCTACGATGGCCTCGGCTGTCCTTTCACCGATGCCCTTAATGAGCCCGGAGGCGAGGTAGCCCCGTACCCCGCCGGTCGTTGGAGGTATGATTTCACGGCAATATTCTACCTGTAACTGATAGCCGTGCGGGTCCTCCTTGACCCATTCACCGTCCAGTTCCAAAGAAACTGCATCGCTCTGCGGCAGGTCGTAGCCGGTGGCGGTGAAACGGATTAGGTGGTCCTTATACTTGTAGGCGCTTCTGACGTTCTCCGGCACACTGATATCATCTGTCTTAACACGGATGATGGAGAAACGATTCAGAGGGTTATAGAAAACCGTTTGCTCATAGATACACCGATAACTCATTTCATCACATTCCCTTCCTTTCCTGTATTACGCAGCATTTTCATGCTGCTCTTTTACATAAAATCTGCGGCTTTCCGATACTGTGACATATTCATCATAAATATCGGGGTGCTGTGCCTGCAATCGCACAAGGTTATCCTTACTCACCAGTGGCTTGCGAACAGGATTATAAGTGACCTGATAGGGTACACCCTCCAAAGAACAAGCTGCGACGCAGCTGGTCCCCATCTCTGCAACAATTAAGCCCTTCATGCGCTGCAGTTCCTTGTCAATCGACTTCACATCCGCATCTGCTATCGCCTTTTGCTGCTGCAATTCCAAATACCGTAAAACATGACTCTCGGTGCTTGCGTCAAAGGCTACCGCAGGGGCGCTCGTATTGGCATAGCCGAAGTGCCGGCGAACGCTCTCAATGATGAGATTGCCTTCTTCGACATAGGGCGGTGGCACTTGTGTGAGTATGTGATTTTCCCAGAAATGTTGCTCAACCGTAATCATCTCGGACTCAATCGCCAAATCTCGGTTCATTTCCCGAATGATAAGGTAATTTTCGCTATTTCCATGTAGGCAGGCGTAAAACACCTTGTCGATGTGCATGACTGACATATACTGCCGCCCCTGAAACTGATAGTTCAGCGGGATGGCAGGTTCAGCGCCGTTCCACCACTTCTCCGTAGCATCCGGGCTGGTCGTTTTGCACTCTAAAATGGCAAAACTGCCATCCGGGAGCTGTACGAAGAAATCCACATCGGCCAACATGAAATAATGCTCACGGCTGCGAAACATCTTCTGCACTTGGAACACCGGATATCCGGTGACCTCCGAAAACATCTCTGCAACCACATCTTCCAACAGGCTTCCGATTTTCTTCTGATACTTGTTGGCCTCATCATCAAAGGCTGATGCAATGTTCAGCTTGTCATAATACACATCTCTCGAAGTTCCAAAAGGTGAGATGCCAAAAACCGCTGCTACCTCGCTGCCGCCGATACCTGACTTGCGAAAGGCCAGCCATTCATCCCGGGGGAGATTCGCAGTACTGGTAATGACAAGTGGCTCGTAGGGTAATACAAACTCCGGCATAAGCTAACACCCCCTGTGCATAGTGTGGCAAGGAATGTTCTCCCTCTGGCCGTTTCTGATACCAGCAACTCGCCTACAATACTTGCACGGCTGCCGAGTCTTTGATAAGGCTTTCTTGCGTTTGATATTCACTTTTCGATGATACTTGACTTTCATTCTGATTTCCGCCTTTCTTAATAGTTTTATCCATAAAGCCAATCGGCTTTTAGGCAATAAAAAAAGCGAGAACAACGATGGCCTTTCGGCGCTGGTGTCCACAAAACTGTGAACCATCGTCATTCTCGCTTGAGGGAAAAATCCCATATAAAACAAAAAGGTCAGCAACCAACAGCGCAAAAGAGCGCAGTGATACTACTGACATAGGAGTACAAACTTAACGGCGTGTGCAATGCGGTGATACCGCTTTACAAACCCTTACGGTTTATAGCCCGAAGGCAACGCACAAAAATCAATTACAAAGAAAGATTATCACAATATACAGGATAAGTCAAGTGCGAACACACTGTATATAGTATGTTGCGTGTGAGAGTTAAGCTGTCCGCAAACAAAAAAACGGATACCCTTGGGGAAAATATTGCAAAGTAACTCTGTTTATAGGCATAAGGATCGAGCGGACAAGCTCGCCTTATGTCTTTTGTACCTTGACAAGTTAATAGTCCTTCACCGGCAGTTATACAGGATTTAGGGACAGTGTGCCAGGATGCCTAAGAAGTTGAGCACACCCACAGACGAAATGCCGCACAGCGGCAGCCTGCAAATACGCGGCTGAAACGATGGCGCAGGAAATGGGCTGGTGGAGGAAAAATGCGATTAAATCGCCAAAAAATCTCAATCGGATTGAATTTAGAGAGCTTCTACTATATAATAAAGAGAGCTATTGCAGACTATGGGTTCCTCAATTTGTCCGATTGCGTAAAGGAGGTAATTACAATCGGACGCATTGAAAGTTCCACCGATCCAACCGTCGCAAAGAGGACTTATACCGTAGTGGAAATCATGAAAATTCTTGGTATCAGTCGAAAAAAGGCATATGAACTCTGTAATTCTGGCAACTTCAAGATTGTTCGCATTGGTAGAAGTATCAGAGTTTCAAAGTCCTCTTTTGATGAATGGTTGGACAATCAATCATAAATCAGGAGGAATAATGCGTATGGAACCTTTAGTCAATAAACAAAATTACTTCATCTCATTTTTAGGGGGTGAAGCATAGTGGCAAGCATTGTGGCAAAAAACGGCAAATATGCCGTTATATCCTACGAAGGTGAAGAGCGACGACCTGTATGGAAATCGGGACTCACATATTCTCAAGCAGAAAAATTAAAGGAACACAAGGATGCTGAGGAAAAAAAGTGGCGGGATAGGAAAAAGAAGGAGCGGCAGAATAGCAAGTCAAAAGAGATTAACAATGTAAACAATAATACTGGCGAAAACCCCACAGATGCGACTGTCGCAGAATTCATGGAAGATTTTATTGAAAAATACGGAACGAAGCACTGGGGAGATTCGTATTTTTCAAGCTCCAAATCAAGAATGAACAACTATGTCTATCCACACTTTGGACAGCATCGAATCGTTGATGTGACCACAAAAATGATTGACGATTACTATGATTTTCTGATGAAGAAGTGTGTGTTGGTCGCAAATCGGGGAAATCAAAAGAACAAGCATGTAACTGCAGCATTGGTGAGAGATATTCACAAGGTTCTTCGCACTGCTTTCAATCAGGCAAAGCGTTGGAAAAATATCCGGCAGAACCCATTTCTTGATGCAGATGTGCCAGAGCACAAATCTAAGGATCGCCCAGCTTTCGCCCCCGGAGAATTTGAGAAAATACTGGATTATACCAACGATGATAGTGACTATGAGCGTTATACGATACATGTCGCTCTCTGTATACAGTATTATTGTACAACCCGTGGGGGAGAAGTTGGTGGATTACAATGGCCCGACTATAACCCGATAGAGAAAACGATGCACATCTTCAAAGCACTTGACCGTGTGGATAAAAAGAACCTCGATTTGCCAAAGCTCAAAATTTACTATTCATTCCCGGTTCTTAATCCATACAACAAAACTGTAGTTGTATTGAAATCGCCTAAAACGGAGGCAACGGAACGCTTTGGAAGGCTGAACAAGCTGATGATTGATAAATTGGATCGCTTAAAGACAATGCAGCAGGAGATGGTTGAAACCATCTTTGGGGAGGCTTATCAAGATAACCAGCTAATTATTTGCCAGCCGAACGGACGCCCCATCATGCAGGAGCAACTAAACCGGAAGTTCAAGGCCATCATTGTCGAGATGCGGGAGAATGGATACGAGTTTACCAGTGTTCCCGAGAGTCTGTTGGATGATATAGTTTTCCACAGTGTTCGTGCTGCCAGTGCTACGAAAAAAATGCAAGTGTCCAATGGAAATATCAAAGCAGTGATGCGAGCAGGCGGTTGGGCAGAGCCGGATATGGTGATACGGTATTCTAAAGCCTACGACGAGGATCAAATTGATATCGCAAACCAGATGGAAGCCGACTACATGAATGACGGGGACGAGAAACCATCTCTGGATAAGGAAGCACTACTCCGTATCATTCAGGACAATCCAAACTTGCTCACTGAACTTTTGGCCGCTGCAAAGTGACCAATTTCCTTAGCTAAAAACTTCGCAATTTCTGAAAAAAACCTTAGCTGAGCTACTTTTTGCTCAGAAATCGACATCAAAACACCCTCCAAAACCTTAGCTGGACGGCTCTCGAAAACGCAAAAAAATGCTTACTCACAATCACAACTTGTGAGTAAGCACTCGGGTCGGAAACCCTTGCCCCGACTTGGTTTGCGTGGCACGCCTGAAGGGATTTGAACCCATGACCCCCGCCTTAGGAGGGCGGTGCTCTATCCAGCTGAGCTACAGGCGCATATTCGATTTCGTGTACTGCTCGGAGTTCGCTTAGGAGGGGCGTACACTATCCGTTGTGTTACGGAGGCAAATGCATGTTATATTCTATCACGGGGGCTTCCTGTGTGTCAATGCTCTCCCCTGCTTGCGGCGGGTGCGGACTGCGGCGGCTTTTTTCTACATTTTCTATATGCGTTGAAACATCGGAGTGATTTGTGGTACAATACTCATACGATTGATTGTCACTGCGGCGGGAATGGTTTTTATAATGCATACACTTCTTTTCGTGCGAATTTATTCAAAGGAGGGACTGCCCGTGAAACGCCTTGTTAGTCTGCTCTGCGCCGGTGTGCTGCTGCTTGCTCTGTCGGCGGCCTGCGCTGCGCCCACTGTGCCCGGTGCGCTCTACGACGATGTGCCCGACAGCCACTGGGGCATCGGGGAAATTACGTTTGCGCATGAAAACGGCCTCATGACCGGTGTGGGCGAGCGGCAGTTTGGTCTGGGACAGGATTTGACCCGGGGGTCATTTGCGACGATGCTGTGCCGCATGTTCG
>JGI994J12354_10002044_pt1 | contig 20118 bp, 19 predicted proteins | sample IntmicLarv3ML3BL_FD_12354 | JGI IMG/M metagenome (IMG submission 12354)
GGGAGCAGTTTCGCTTCGGCATGTCTCTCTCGGTGCGCTGCGCCGGTGCCAGCGTGGCGGCAGGCGAGGTTTGGTTTCACCTCAACGGCAGCGGAGAAGCGCTGTAACGGCGAGAAAATAGTTTTGTTATGAAAAAACTTTTCCGCTCAAAAATCGGAAAATTCCCGTGAAATACCTACTTTTCCCTTTACAAGTGGAATTAAGTTTTATATAATATAATTTGGTATATCACGCAATGATTCTTTCCATTTGCCAACAGAGAAGTCCCACACTGCCGGGAGTTCAGAGCTCTTTGGCAGTTTGACTTTTATACGGAAACAGGCTGGCTTTGACGCAGATGAAAGAGAAAAGCGGCAGCCCGCAGAAGAAATTCCGAAAAAGAAAGGAATTTATGAATTATGCCGAAACCAACGCGCTGCATTCTTGTGGTTGACGACGTTGAAATCAACCGAATTATACTTCGAAGCATGTTTGAACAAGAATTTGATGTTCTGGAGGCAGAAAACGGCGTGGATGCCCTGCGGATGGTTACCGAACGGGGCGACGACATCGCTGTTATTTTGCTGGACATTATTATGCCCAAACTGGATGGCATTGGCGTGCTGCGCAAGCTGACAGACCAAGGCTATATGAGTCACATTCCCGTGGTGATTATCACCGGCGAGGATGATGATCAAATCTCCCTCACCGCTTACGACATGGGCATCTCCGACATGGTGCGAAAGCCCTTCCACACCGGCGTTGTTTACCGCCGGGTGGTGAACGTGATTGAGCTGTACAGCAACAAGCGCAACATGGAAGAAAAGCTGGACGAGCAGAAAAAAATGCTGGAAAAGCAGGCTCAGCGCCTGCTTGCTTCCAACCAGTTTCTCATTGACGCCCTGTCCACCACGGTAGAATTTCGCTCCTTTGAGTCGGGCACCCATATCAAGCGGGTGCGCCTTTTGGTGCAGGGTCTGCTCACTCGAGCCCAGCGGGATTATCCGATTACCGACGAAGAGATTAAAATCATCTCCTCCGCCTCCAGCATGCACGACATCGGTAAAATTGCCATCCCCGACGCAGTGCTCATGAAACCGTCTGCGCTGACCAGTGAAGAATATGAGATAATGAAAACCCATCCGGTGCGGGGCTGCGAAATTCTGGAGAGTCTGAACTACGACCAACAAATGGATGCAACCTTTTTCGGTTTTTGCTATGAAATCTGCCGCCACCATCACGAGCGCTGGGATGGCTCCGGCTACCCTGACCACATCAAGGGAGATGACATCTCCCTTGTGGCGCAGGCGACAGCGCTGGCCGACGTGTATGACGCACTCACCAGCAAGCGAGTGTATCGGAGCGCTTTGTCTCACGATGTTGCTGTGGGCATGATTTTGCAGGGCGAGTGTGGCCCGTTTAATCCCAGGTTTTTGCAGTACATGACCGAGCTGGACGATGCGCTGCGCTCCGGTGTTTTACTGGAAGCATAGCCGGAAAAATAATTACTCTGTATAAAGAAGGAGTCTTACTTTTTTATGAATTACGAGGTCTATTTACCCTATATCAATGTGGCCGAGGGTATGAAGCGGATGGCCAACAACAAAGCCTTGTTCGGTCGTCTACTTAAAATGTGTCAGGAAAGCGCAGAGTTTCAACTGTTTGAAGATGCCGCTGCCGCAGGCGACACGGTTGCTGCGGGCAATGTTACCCACGCCATCAAAGGTATGTGTGGCAATTTGTCCATGACCCGCCTGTTTGAAACCAGCGGCAGTCTCTGCCAGTCACTGCGCACCGGCGTATGGGACGAACAGCGGTTGGCGGACTATCGAGAGGCCGTTTCCAAAACCATAGAGACTCTCCCCGCTCTGCTGGCAGAGCTTGCCTGAAATAAAAACTGCCGCCCGAATTGGGCGGATGACAAAAACATGAACTGTTTTCAAGCGACGACATGGCTACGGCTATGTCGTTTTTTGTCCCACTCAATCATTTCTTCACCTCTCTTTGACCCCCTCGTTTCTTTTTTGAATTGGCAAGCGGGAGACTACGGCGGTTGTTTTTTTGGCGAAACGAGTCCCTCTACATTAATATATTTATACATCAATGTTAAATTGACAATGAACTGGAAATGTGGTATGATAAAAAGAAGTAATTACAACCGTTTGGAGGTTTTCTTTTATGGCCGTTGCCCCTTATCCTATCTGGGAAAAAATCATTGAATTACTGCGGCGGGATATGTCCGATGTGGCCATCCAAACGTGGTTTGGCGAGGCAAAGCCGGTTTCCTGCGAAAACAACACCTTCGTGCTAGCAGCCCCGTCCGAATTTGTGCGGGACACCATTGTAGAGCGCTTTATCCCCAAGCTTCAAGCTCAGCTGTTCGACCTGTTCGCCAGCGATTTTGACGTGGTGGTTATCACCGAGGACCGGATTGCAGACTATCAGGCCGGCACTCCTTTTCTCAAAGGCGGTGAGCGATACACCTTTGACACCTATATCGTCGGTCCGTCTAATAAACTGGCTCATGCGGCTGCGCTGGCCGTGTCGGAGCGTCCGGCCACCCCTGGATATAACCCCCTGTTCATTTACGGTCCCAGCGGCGTGGGAAAGACCCATCTGCTGTACGCAATTGCCCATGCGGTGCACCATAGGAGTCCGGACATGAAAATCGCCTATATTCGGGGCGAAGAATTTCTCAATGAAATGGTCTCCGCCATCAAAAACCAGCGCAACCAGGAATTTCGGCAAAAGTATCGTTTTGTAGATTTGTTTTTGATGGACGACATTCAGTCCTTCGCCAAAGGGCGAGGCACCCAGGAGGAAATGTTTCACACCTTCAATGCCCTGTATGAAAACAACAAGCAAATCGTTCTCACCGCTGACGTACCGCCCAAGGACATGTACAATCTTGACGAGCGACTGAAAACCCGCTTTGAGTGGGGTCTGTCCGTCGATATTCAGCAGCCTGAATACGAAACCCGGGCGGCCATCATCAAAACCAAGGCGGTGGAGCGAGGGCTTGAACTCAACGATGTGGCGATTGAGTACATTGCAGAAAATATCACCGGCTCTGTCCGTCGGCTGGAGGGTACGCTCAACAAGATGATGGCCTTTGGCGATTTGATGGGCGGCGACCTGAAAGAAACCAGTATGAAGGCCATTAAGGACTTCATCGACGAAAACAGTGAAGAATTTTTGATTACCCCTGTCATGATTATCGAAGAAGTGGTCAATTTTTTCAATATCGAAGAAGAAGCGCTGCGCGGTCACGGGCGAGCCAAATCCATTGTTTTCGCCCGCCAGATTGCCATGTTCCTGCTGCGCAAGCTGACTAAATTATCCTATGTAGAGGTAGGCAGAGAATTTTCCGGTAGAGATCATTCTACGGTTATTTACAGCACCACCATCGTAGAAAAGAAAAAGTTCGAAAAAGAAACTTCCGAAGTGCTGCGGGACATTGAAAACAACATCAATTCCCGCTCTGAATACTAGGCGGTTTTCCACAAAACAAATCCAATGTGGAAGCATGCGCTGTTGAAAACTTTTTATTTTCCTTTTCCTGTTGTCTTCCACATAGTTTTCCACATAGGCTGTGGAACAGCTCTTTCTTGTCCCCCTTCTCTTTTCGGCGTTTTCCACGATTTCCACAGCCCCTACTAATAAAACTATATCCTTAACTTTCTTTATACAAAGGAGTATTGTTTATGAAATTCACTTGTCAAAAATCGCAGCTTCAATCCGCTGTTGTCACCACGTCTAGAGCCGTTGCCACAAAAAGCCCTATTCCGGCATTGGAAGGCATTTTGGTAGAAACCGGCGAAGGCAGTATTACCCTGACCGGCTACGACCTGAAAACAGGCATATCCACCACATTAGAAGCAACCGTGCAGCAATCAGGCCGCATGGTGCTCTCTGCCCGACTCTTTTCCGAAATCGTGAGAAAGCTGCCGGAGGACACGATTTCCTTCTCTGCGAAGGACTATACGGTTACAATTTCCAGCGGAATGAGTGAATTTAATATCCTCGGAACAGCTGCAGAGGACTTTGCCGCCCTGCCGGAAGTGAACGAGGAAATGTGTTTCACCTTGGAGCAAAAAGATTTGCGAGATGTAATTAGCCAAACCCTGTTTGCCGTGTCGGTGAATGAAAACCGGCCGGTTTATAAGGGTGGCCTGCTGGATATTAAGGACAACCAGCTTACTTTGGTATGTCTTGACGGATATCGTCTGGCTTTGCGCCGCTGTCCCATTGTCGGCCGCAATGGTAGCGAGGTGTTTTCCTTCATTGTGCCTGGCGCTGCTCTCTCCGAAATTGAAAAAATCTGCGGAGAAGAGGATCAGGTGCGAATTCTTCACGGCGCAAAACACGTTCTTTTTGAAATCGGCAGCAGCAGAGTCATCACCCGCTGCATCGAAGGCGAATTTATGGACTATAATCAAGCTGTTCCCCGTGGCAACAGCATTTTGCTCAATGCGGATGCAAAAAGCCTGCTTCAGTGCATCGACCGGGTGAGCTTGATTATCACAGAGAAGCAAAAGTCGCCGCTGCGCTGCTGCTTTGATGAGCATGTGCTGCGGGTGTCTACCAAGACCGCAGTCGGTGATGCATCGGACGAGTATGCACTGGATGGCGACGGCACTGGACTGGAAATCGGCTTTAACAATAAATATTTAATGGATGCACTGAAAAACTGCCCGAAGGATGCCATTAAAATCGAGCTCAACACCAATGTTTCTCCCATGATTATTGTGCCTCAGGAGGGTGAAGAGGATTTTATTTATATGATTTTACCGGTGCGGCTGGGCGCAAACAGTTAAGAACATGAGAGAGGTTAAAATTACCAGTGAGTTCATTAAGCTGGACGCACTGCTCAAGTTTGAAAATCTGGTGATGTCTGGCGGCGAGGCGAAAATAGTGATTCAGGATGGGCAGGTTTGCGTCAACGGCGAAGCCTGCACCATGCGAGGTAAAAAAATTCGCAGCGGCGACGTGATTTCTTTTGCAGGAGAAGAGATGAGGATTGTATGATTGCCCGCAGCATGAAACTGGCTCAATTTCGCAACTATGCGAAGGCGGAGGTGAGCTTTGGTCCGCGAATCAACCTGATAACAGGGGAAAATGCACAGGGGAAAACCAACCTGTTAGAAGCGATTTTCTATTTTTCTGCTGCCAGAAGCTTTCGTACACTGCGCAATGAGCGGGACTTGATTCGCTTTGGCGAGCAGGCAGCGGCAATGGAGCTGTGCGTGAGCAGCGGCGGGCGGGAATATAAGCTAGAGGCGGCGCTGAAAGCAGGGCAGGCGAAGCGGTTGATGGCCAACGGCATCAAGCTGGAAAGTCGCAGTGAACTCGCTGATATGTTGCGCTGTGTGCTCTTCTCGCCGGAGGATTTGTCCCTGATTCGGGACGGTGCGGCGGCTCGCCGCCGGTTTATGGATCAGAGTTTGTGCCAACTGCGGCCCCGCTATTATAAGGCCTTGCGTGAGTATAACCGGCTTTACGACCACAAGCTCCGCATTCTGCGGGACTGGGAGGAAAAGCCGGATTTACTGCTGATATTGGACGATTTTTCTACAAAAATGGCTCACTACGGCGCCGTTTTGATACATTATCGAGCTCGTTTTATTGAGCGTTTACAGCCTTTTGCGGCAGAATTTTCCAGAGACTGCTCTATGGGGCGGGACAAAATGGAGATTACCTACGAAACTGTCTCTGCTGTCACGAATCCGCTGGGGGATGTGCGTATCATCGCCGACCAGCTGGTGGATCATGCATTGAGCCATCGGGAGACGGAATTGAAGTCCCGTCAATGCCTGTCAGGGCCGCACAAGGACGATTTGATGGTAACACTGGACGGAGCGGATGCGCGGAAATTTGCCTCCCAGGGGCAGGCTCGAACCTCAGCGCTGGCGCTGAAGCTCGCAGAGCGGGAAATTCACAACGAAGAGTTCGGCGCATATCCGACTTTGCTTCTGGACGATGTACTCTCCGAGTTGGATGAAAATCGGCAGGCCTTTGTGCGGGAGCGAATTTCTCAGGGACAGGTGTTCATCAGTTGCTGCACCGACGAAGGTATGCGGGACTTGCAGGAAACCAAGCTGTTTCGAGTGAAACAGGGGCAGATTTGGGAGCGGGAGTAGTGCATGTTCAATATCGTGCCTGCTGCCTCTCTCTGTTCACTTGTCCGGCGCAGTTTTCGGGGCGCATATGCTTGCTAAATAGAGTTTGAGAAGGAGACGGCATGATAGAAGCGATTTTACCACTTATCAGCTTTTTTATCCTGCTTGATTTTTGGAAACAAAAAAGACGGTATCAGGCGGTGATACTTGTGATGGCGGGACTTGCGCTGGCGATTTCTCTGGTGACCGACATTTCGGCAGGCGTGATTTTATTTGTCGCATATACCTGCTACTGGGGCTTTCAAAAGCAGGCGAAGCTTTATGAAACAGGGGGAAAAAAGCCCTGGCGCAGGGCAGGCACAGCACTCGTTGCTGGGACAGCTGTCGCACTGCTGGTATTGGGACTTCCCCAGAATATGAGTCAGCCGCTGCTGGTGATTTTGGCGCTGCTGTTTGGACTCGTTTCGCCTCCTGTGGTGGGCATGTGGGCCAACGCAGCGTGGGCGACGTGGAAGAAAAAACGAGACATGGTGGAGTAAGAAGGAGTTTGAATTTATGATTGGCGTGAGTGCATTTTTATTAGGCGGCATTGTGGTTTTGGTTATTCTTATCATTATCATTGCCGTTGCGATGAACAACCGGTAAGAAGAAAGGGAGCATGGAAATGGGAACAGGCTTTTTAGGCGGTATTGTGGCCATGATTATCTTTGCGATTGTTGCGGCAATCGGCCGCCGTCGCTGATGTATTTGCATATTGGCGACCGGGTGGTGCTGCGACACGACGAAATCATCGGCATTTTCGATTTGGACAACATGTCCTATGAAAAACGCAGTCGGGACTATTTGCAACAGGCAGAAAAATCCGGTGCACTCACCGTGCTGGGGGACGACATTCCTCGCAGCGTGGTTATCACAGAAAACAACAACTATCTCTCGGCGGTGTCCTCCCGCACCCTCGCCCGACGGGCGGCGGAGGGAAAAACCGGCGGAGTGGCTTAATTATAAGGAAATTCCCAGAAAGGAATTGGATTGATATGAGCGAAAATGAACTAATATCCCAAGAGGATGGCGCGCTGCAGGAGCTGAGCTCTACACAAGTTGACCATGCCTACGGCGCAGAGGAAATTCAAGTGCTGGAGGGCTTAGAGGCCGTGCGCAAACGGCCGGGCATGTACATCGGCTCTACCTCCTCTTCCGGCCTGCACCATCTGGTGTATGAAATCGTAGACAACGCCATTGACGAAGCTATGGCGGGCTTTTGCGACCTGATTTCTGTGACCATCGAGGCCGACGGCACCATTACCATTGAGGACAACGGCCGTGGCATTCCCGTGGATATTCAAGCGCAAACTGGCAAGCCTGCTCTCGAGGTGGTGTACACCATTCTGCACGCAGGCGGCAAGTTCGGCGGTGGCGGCTATAAGGTTTCCGGCGGCCTTCATGGCGTGGGTGCGAGCGTGGTTAACGCCCTGTCTGAGTGGCTCACGGTTGAGGTTTATAAAGAGGGCAGCATCCACCGCATGGAGTTCTCCCGGGGCGATGTAACCATGCCCATGACCATCACCGGCACCAGCGACAAACACGGCACCAAGGTTTCCTTCAAGCCGGACAGTGAAATTTTCGACACCAATGTCTATGAATACGACATTCTTCATACCCGTATGCGGGAGCAGGCGTTCCTCAACGCAGGTTTGCGGATTATCACGCAGGATTTGCGCAGCGGCACAGAACAGCGGGACGACATGTGCTACGAGGGCGGCATCCGCTCCTTCGTAGAATTCATTGGCAAGAACAAGGAGGCCCTGTTCCAAGAAGTGGTTTACGTCAGTGGCGCCAGAGAAGACTCTATGGCGGAAATTGCGCTGCAATACAACGACTCCTTTAACGAGATTATTATCTCTTTCGCCAACAACATCAACACTCCCGAGGGCGGCATGCATGAAACCGGTTTTAAGCAGGCTCTGACTCGAACTTTGAACGCCTACGGTCTCAAACGGGGCTTTATCAAGCCGGAAGAGACGCTCAAAGGCGAGGATTACCGAGAAGGGCTCGTCTGCGTGATTTCCGTGAAGCTGGTGGAGGCTCAGTTCGAGGGGCAAACCAAGGCAAAGCTGGGCAATGCAGAGATTAAAACACTGGTGGATAAAATCGTGTCGGAAAAGCTGGATGAGTATCTGGAAGAGCATCCGGCAGTGGGCAAAATTATTTTCGACAAAGCGCTCATGGCCGCCCGGGCCCGGGAAGCAGCGAAGCGAGCTCGCGAAAGCGTTCGCCGGAAAAATGCGCTGGAAGGGTCTACCCTGCCGGGCAAACTCTCCGACTGCAACGAGCGCGACCCGTCCCTGACGGAAGTCTACATCGTCGAGGGCGACTCGGCCGGCGGCTCGGCAAAGCTGGGCAGAGACTCCCGCTATCAGGCAATTTTGCCTCTGTGGGGCAAAATGCTCAACGTGGAAAAGGCCAGAGCCGACAAGGTTTATAACAACGAGAAATTGATTCCGGTGATTATGGCGCTGGGCGCAGGCATCGGCGAGGATTTTGACGCAGAACGGCTGCGCTATCACAAGGTTGTTATCATGGCGGATGCGGACGTGGACGGCAGTCATATTCGCACCCTGCTGCTCACTTTCTTCTTCCGTTTCATGCGGCCCCTGATTGAGGGCGGCTACGTGTATGCGGCCATGCCGCCCCTCTTTAAGCTCAGTCGGGGTAAAGTGACTCGCTATGCCTTCTCTGAAGCGGAGCGGGACGTTATTTCCGCAGAAATGCGGGGAGATAATCCCAATGCGCGAATTGACATTGGCCGCAACAAGGGTCTCGGTGAAATGGATCCGCAGGAACTGTGGGACACGACCATGAACCCGGAAACCCGTACCCTCAAGCGCATCACCATGAAGGACGCAGTGCAGGCCGACGAAATTTTCACCCTGCTTATGGGCGAAAAAGTGGAACCACGCAGAGAATACATTGAGCGCAACGCAGGCAAGGCAAACGTGGATGTGTAGTTTTTGACCTTCTTCCTTTTTGGCTTGACTTCTTAGCTTGTCATTCTGGGTGCGGCGAAGAATCTTTCTTTTTCTGCACTTTCATCAAGCTTCGCTTGAGGCGAGCAACTTTTATGTGCTCAAAGAAATAACCTTCGCCCGCCAGGGCGAACCAAATATAAAAAAGACTCCCTATAAACTGGAGGTTTTATTAAAATGGCAGACGAACAGCATCGGGATATTTCATTCCCGAATCAAAAGATAAAAGAGATTTATCTTGAAAAAGAGATGGAGGAGGCCTACATTGACTACGCAATGAGCGTAATTGTAGGCCGAGCTCTGCCTGACGTGCGGGACGGCTTGAAACCGGTACACCGGCGGATTTTGTACTCCATGTATGAAAATAATCTCACCAGCGACAGGGCTTTTCGCAAGTCAGCTACCTGCGTTGGCGACGTGCTGGGTAACTACCACCCTCACGGTGATGCGTCGGTTTACGATGCGCTGGTGCGTCTGGCGCAGGACTTTTCCATGCGTTATAAACTGGTGGACGGCCACGGCAACTTCGGCTCCATCGACGGCGATCCTGCAGCGGCCTATCGTTATACGGAGGCTCGCTTGTCCAAGTTATCCAACGAGCTCATGCGGGACCTTGACAAGGACACGGTAAACTGGAAGCCGAACTTTGACGAGACGAAGCAGGAGCCGATGGTGGTTCCCTCCCGCTTCCCGAATCTGCTGGTCAACGGCTCGTCGGGCATTGCGGTGGGCATGACCACCAACATCCCGCCCCATAATCTGCGGGAAGTTATCGACGCAACTGTCTGTGTGCTGGACAATCCGGAGGCAGAGTTGGAGGACCTAATGGAACACATCAAGGGTCCTGACTTCCCAACTCGCGGCATGATTATGGGTCGCAGCGGTATCCGCTCGGCTTACGGCACAGGGCGAGGCCATCTGAAGGTGCGGGCGAAGACTGATCTAGAGGAATACGGGCAAAACCGTACCCGCATCATCGTCTATGAGCTGCCCTATCAGGTGAATAAATCCCGGCTGGTGGAAAATATCGCCGATCAGGTGAAAGAAAAGCGGCTTGACGGCATTTCCGGCCTGCGAGACGAGTCTGACGGCAAAAAGGGCATCCGCATTGTCATTGAGCTGAAAAAGGACGCAAATCCGCAGGTGGTGCTCAACCGGCTCTATGCCCAAACCCAGATGCAGACAACCTTTGGCGTGATTTTGCTGGCGCTGGTGAATGACCAGGAGCAGCCGAAAATTCTCACATTGCGGGAGATTTTGGACGAGTACATCGCCCATCAAAAAACCATCATTGTTCGCCGCACCAAGTTCGATCTGCGCAAAGCACAGGAGCGGATGCATCTGGTGCAGGGTCTGATGAAGGCCAGCGACCATATTGATGAGGTTATTGCCACCATCCGCAGTGCCTACGACGATGCCAAGGAAAAGCTGATGCAAAAATTCGACTTTTCCGACGTACAGGCGCAGGCGATTTTGGACATGCAAATCAAGCGTTTGCAGGGCATTGAGCGGGAAAAGCTGGAAAAAGAGCATGCGGATTTGGAGGAAAAAATTAAGTTCCTTACCTCCATTTTGGAAAGCGACGAATTGGTACGGCAGATTCTCAAAGATGAGCTGATTGAAATTCGGGAAAAGTACGGCGACGAGCGCCGCACGGAAATCGGTTTCGCCGAGGACGACATCGACGTGGAAGACCTCATCGACGAGGAGGAGTGCGTGTTCACGCTGACCAAGGCGGGATACATCAAGCGGATGCCAGCCTCCACCTATCGAGCCCAAAACCGCGGCGGCAGAGGCATTACAGCAGCCAGCCTCAAGGAAGAGGACATTGTAGAAACTGTGTTTACTGCTTCCACCCACGATTTCATTCTCTTCTTCACCAACAAGGGTCGGGTTCACCGGAAGAAGGGCTACCAAATTGCAGAGAGCTCCCGTACGGCGAAGGGAACCAACATCGTCAACGTAATTCCTGTGGAGCAGGAAGAAAAGGTGACGGCCATGATTCGCATTCGGGAGTTTGACGAATCCTACCTCTTCATGGTGACGAAAAAGGGCACGGTCAAACGGATTACCCTCTCGTCCATCCACACCAGCCGTAAGGCGGGCATTCGTTGCATCACGCTGGATGAGGACGACGAGCTCATGGCGGTGCTTCCCACCGACGGGCAGCAGAATATTATCCTGGCCACCCATCGGGGCATGGCGATTTGCTTCAATGAGGACGATGTGCGGGTGATGGGCAGAGATGCCTTGGGCGTGCGGGGTATTCGGTTGAAGTCCACCGACTATGTGGTGGGCGCTGATTTGGCCACCGAAGGGTTGACCCTGCTCTCCGTGACGGAAAACGGTTACGGCAAGCGGACGAAAATCGAGGAATACATGCGCGGCGACGACAACAATCCGCAACGCCGAGGCGGCAGCGGATTGAAAAACTACAACATCACCGACAAAACCGGCAACATTGCGGCAGCGCTTATGGTTACCGGAGATGAGGACCTGATGATGATTACCAACGAGGGCGTGATTATCCGCATGGTCGCAGACAGCGTGAATACTTACAGTCGGACGACGCAGGGCGTGATTTTGATGCGGTTGGGCGAGGGTGTGCAGGTGATTTCCGCCGCCAAGACCGAGCGGCAAGAGGAAGAGCCGGAATTCTCCACAGAATCCGAAGAAGTTGTGGAAAATTCGGAGGAGAAAGCCCCGGAATCAGCGAGTGAGGAATAAAAAAGTCGCATGAGGGCAGATGGTCACAAGGATGCATTGTAAACAGCCACTTTCGTCAGAGCGAAACGAAATACAAATAACACGGGCGCAGGAATTATCCTGCGCCCGTGCTGCGTCGGCAGAGAAAATAATAGAAAATATGACAAACCATCACTCCATGGGAAACCGCCTGCAGATTGTTGAAGAATAAGGGGATACGCCTCATCGGACATTTTTTGTTGCAGAGCCTAATCAATCCATCCAAAATTGTCGAAGGGGAAAAGAACCGCATGGGCGTGTCCCAGAATTTCCCGCCGGTCAATGAGGCCAATGTCTCGACTGTCAGTGGAGTGGTTGCGGTTGTCGCCCATGACAAAATAATAGCCCTCGGGCACAAAAAACTCCTGCAATCCCGTGCCGTACATTACTTCGTTGATATAGGGCTCGTCGAGCGCTTCGCCGTTCACGAGGACTTCTTTTTTGTCCAAATCAATGGTCACAAGCTGACCGCCAACGGCAATAACCCGCTTAATAATCGGCTCCTGACTAAAGGTCTTTTTGGTGACCACCACCACATCGCCCTGTTCAGGGCTATATCCGATGGTTTGCAGCAGCACAAGGTTGCCGTTATGCAGGGTGGACAGCATAGAATCCCCCCGCACACCAATGGCTCGACCAAGAAATGTGAAAATCATAATCAAGGAAATCAGCACGACGATAAGAGCCTGTAACCAAAAAAACAGGTCCATGTAAAAGGCATCACGTCCGGATAAATTTTGTGGTTCGGCCGGTTTTTCGGCCTTATTTTTCCATGACAAAAAAAGCACCTCGCTCGTATTTGAAAAATAAGCTTTCCCTAGTATACCCTATCTAGTAGTAAAACACAACGGTTTGTTCGCTTGCTAAGTATATAACCCGGTCTCACGACTGTGGCAGGTGAACAGCAAAACCTGCCCTGCAAATTGGGCGAGATAATCCAGCGCAAAGGCAGCTCTCGCATCGTCAAAGCTTGCAAGAGCATCGTCCAGCACCAGCGGCGGCATGGCCTCAACATGGGTGAGGGCACAGATGGCGAGGCGAACAGCGAGGTAGAGTTGGTCAAGGGTGCCCGCCGACAGGCTCAAATCCTGACGGGGCAGCAAATCGCCGCTGGGCAGAACCTGTCCGCTGAAATCGGCAGCGAGAGTCAAGCCGCTGTAGGCACCGCCGGTTAGAGCGGCGAAAATTTCCCCTGCTTTTTTGTTGATGGCGGGGGAAAAGCGCTGGCGAAGGGCATCGTCAGCCAGCGTTAGAGCCTCCTCTGCCGCCTTGATGGCGGAGAGTTCTTGATTGCGCGCCTCGAGCAAGCCGCCCAGCTGCTCCAATTGTGCGACGAGAGTGTCTGGATCGGCGGTGGAAAGTCGTCCTTTGGCGGCGTGGTAGCCGTCCAGCAGACGGCGCTGCTCCAGTTGTGCGTGCGCCAGCTGACCGGCGGTTTCCTCCGGCGGGAGCGTGGGCGCAGGCAGAGGGCTTGCAGTATTATCTTTCGGGGGAAGCTCCTGCGCCGCAATGGCTTCGTAGCTTAGTTTGAGCTGTCGGGCAGTGTCCTGCGCTGCCACCAGGCGCTGGGCATGGGCGGCGAGGGCATGCTCGTGGGTAAGCAGTTCTTCTCGATAGGCGGCAGCTCGATAGAGCATGTCCTGCTCGCTGGTGGCAGCGTAGCGGGTGAGCAGGGCAAAGATGAGACCGTCAAAATCCTGCGCCAGAGGAATCTTGCGCCAGAGACTGAAAAAAATCACAAGGGAAAGAGTGCACACCAGAGAAACAACCGCCCAATAGCCAAAAAAGTGGAATATGAGAAAGGTCAGCGCAGCGCCGAGGAGGGCAGTGAAAAGCTGCCGGAGGCTGCGCTGCCTTCGCTGGTGCGCCGCTTGCGCTCTGGCATCAGCCTGCGCCTGCTTGAGCCGTCGTACTTCTTCTGCATCCGCTGAGGTTTTCTCCCAGGCTTCGTCGGCGCTCATGCCGTCAAAAAGCGGGTCAATGGGGCCGACCGCAGGGGGCATTTGGGCGAGGGCTTGCGTCTCGGCTTCGGCTTGCTGCCATGCGAGTTTTGCCTGGGTTTGTCGTGCCAAAAGCGCCTGATTGGCATGCTGTTTGTGCGCCAGCGTCTCTTGCTCGAGGGCGGCGATGCGCTCGGCGGCAGGAGCGAGAGCGGCCTGATAGCGGTGCAGTTCGTCGAGGGTGCTCTGCTGTTCCGCCAGAGCGGCGGCGGCGACTTGTCGTTGCGCCTCTAGCTTGGAGAGCAGCCCTGTGCCAGTCCGGCCCCGCCGGTTGCGCCAGTCCTTGAGCCGGTTCATGGCGGCGGAAAAAGACACGTCTTCTTCCCCGCCGGAAATCAGCGCAGCAATCCGCTGCTCCAAGCCGGCGCTGGCGGTGACCGCCATGTGTCCCTGAGGAATGAACAGGGTGCGCTCAAAGACCTCACGGCTTACGCCCGTCAGGGTTTCACCGATGTTTGAAAGCAGAAATTCAGGGACAGGCAGGCCAGTTTCCATATCCTCCACGGCAAGGAGTGCGAAGGGCTCCCGCTTTTGGGTAGCCCGGCGCAGGCGGAGGTTACGGCCTTGGAACGCAAGCTCCAGCACGCCGGTCATGGGTTTGCCGCTCCAGGGAGCATAGCGGTTTTTGTCGGCTAAAAAGCCAGTTTTGTCCCGCTCCCGACTGTCCATGCCGTAGAGCATAGCCCGCAGCAGAGCGCACCAGGTGGATTTCCCCGCTTCGTTGGGCAGGGAGATAATGTTCAAACCGTCGGAAAAGATCAGCTCTTCCCCGTTCAGCCGGCCAAAGGTGCCAGATAGGCGCAGCAGTTTCATAGGCGTGGCTCCTCTCTGCCCTCGAGGGCGGCCATGCCGTACTGAAGGGCCAGTGTAAGGGCTTCGTGGTCAGCCTCCGGCTCGTCCCAGCGGCGGCGCAGTTCCCGCAGGAACAGCCCTGTCAAGCTGTCCTCCTCCATGCGAGCCCAGAGATTTTGAGCGGCGGTGGTGGCGTCACGCAGGGTGAGACTGGCCACAGCCGTGGTAAATTTGGCCTGCAATGCGGCCAAATCGGGACGATTTTCTGCCACCTCGCCGGTGAGGATAATGCGCAGAGCATCTTGCGTGGTGATTCCGTCTAGGCATTGGGCCACAAGCTTTTCCCAGTCTGCCTCTTCCCCGCCGTCAATGGTGCGGGAGAAATACCGACGGTTGGCCAGCGGCGCAAAGCGGAGCTCCGCCGGATGGTCGTGAGTCAGGGTAACCACATAGCAGCCCAAGTCGCCGCACTCATCGAATCCCCGTCCCTCTGGACAACCGGCGTAGGCATAAACCGTTTGCCCCGCCTGTGCGGGAGCGCTGGGTTGGTGGACATGGCCAAGGGCAAGGTAATCCAGTGCGCTGGCGGCGATTTCCTCCCGTAGCACCGGCCCATAGACGGACTGAGGGGCGTTGAGGTCGCCGTGAACCAGCCCGATGTGGAAGCGGCCGTCGTTTGGCGCAGAAAAACCAGCCAGTGGATGAAGCTGGCTCGTGGGCGCAGTGAAAGCATGGCCGTAAATCACCGCCTCCTGCCCTACTGGTTGGGCGGCAAGGGTTTGCGTGGTAAAAACATGTACATTTTTAGGAAATTGAGCCGTGCGATAGGGACTGGTGGCGCTGAGGCAGTCGTGGTTGCCCGGTGAGATGAACACGGGCATGGCGGTGCTGCCCAGTGCCGCACAGAGAGCCTCCACCGTTTCGGGATAGACCTGCTGCCCGTCGAACACATCGCCGGCCAACAGGAGAAATGCGGCCTGCTCCTCCTCGCAGAGGGTGATGAGCCGATGGAGCAGCTCTCGCTGATTTTGCCGACGGGCGGCGGCTTGCGCAGCGGGAAGGCTGCGAAAGGGGGCATCCAGATGCAGGTCGGCGGCGTGGACAAATTTTAGCATAGAAACCCTCCTATTCAAACTGGTCAATTCGCTGTGCTGCAAGGCAAACGCCGGTTTTTGAGTCTACGGTGAATCGCACCATTCCCGCCGTGTGAGGGCCATCAGCCTGTGTGTAAAACTTGGGCAGGCCGCACAAAAAAGCATTGATTGAGTCGGCGGGCTGAATGCCGATGACCGAATTTACGCCGCCTACCATGCCCAAGTCGGAGACAAAACCAGTGCCGTTGGGCAAAACCCGCACATCGGCGGTGGGCACATGCGTATGGGTACCCCAGAGGGCGGCGAGCGGCGGGCGGGGGGTGAGACTGTCCAAATAGTAAGCCAGCGCACCCTTTTCGCTGGTGGCCTCGGCGTGGAAGTCGATGAGCCAGAAATCGGCCTGATTTTGCCGCAAAATTTCCTCGGCTTTGCGCAGAGGATTGTCGGCGTGAAACTGAAGCTCGCAGCGGCCAATCAGGTTCATCACGCCGATGCGCAGTCCGGTGGGACCCTCGAAAATGCCAAAGCCCCGTCCCGGATGGCCGGGGCCGAAGTTGGCCGGGCGAAGCAGGTAACGGTTTTCGTCCAGCATGGGGAGAATTTGCCGCTTGTTATAGCTGTGGTTGCCCAGAGTGATTACGTCCACACCGGCTTGAAACAGCTCCTCCGCCTGCTTGGGGAGAATGCCCAGCCCGTCAGCGTTTTCGCCGTTAGCCACCACGAAATGGATGCTGTGCTCCGCCTTGACACGGCGCAGAATGCGTGAAAGATAGGCCAGCGATGCGGTGCCGCACACGTCGCCGATGGCGAGAATATTAATGTTCATATTAACACGCCCCAGTCATTGGAAATTATTTTTTGATATTACATATAATTGTAGCACAGATTGAAAGGAGTTTCAATCTGTTCGCCTGTTGCGGAAAAATGCCCGCTTCAAGTGGGCGCAGAGGAAAGGTACAAAAAACCTCCCCTGCAAGGCAGGAGAGGAAGTGCACAGAACAACAAACCAATGTGGAAAACTAGAGGCAGGCGCAGAAGGAAAACCAACCATCTTTTGTATAAGTGTGGAGAATTTCCATTCCTGCAGCCTCGAGGGCGGCTTTTACCTCATCGGCCCGGCTGTCGATTACGCCGGAGCAGAGGAAATGGCCGCCGGACTTCAGCAAATGGGGCATCAGCGGCGCCAGAGGAATAATCACGTCGGCCACAATGTTGGCCAGCACCACATCCCAGGATCTTTCCGCCAGAGTGTCCATGAAGTCTGTGTCCGTCAACACGTTGCCCCACTTTACGGTGAGGTGGTTTGCATCAAATCCGTTGAGGGCGGCATTTTCAAAGGCGACATCCACGCATTTGGGGTCAATGTCCACCGCAAAGGCGTGCTCTGCGCCCAGTAGCAGGGCGGCGATGGCCAAAATTCCGCTGCCGCAGCCTAAATCCAGCACCCGACAGCCTGCGCTGACGAGGGGCTCAAGGCCTTGCAGGCAGAGCTGGGTGGAGGCGTGGTTGCCGGTGCCGAAGGTGAGCCCTGGATTGAGGTAGAGGGGTGTGCGGCCATTGGCGTTCAGACCCTCCCGCTCCCAGTCAGGAACGATGAGCAGCCGCTCTCCGGCGGGCAGCGGCTTGTAATACTGCTTCCAGTTATTTTCCCAGTCCTCTTCCTTCACGCCGGCCAGAGAAACAGCCAAAGAGCCCATTTTGGGGCCCATGCGCTCCCGCAGAGCAGGCAGACCCTCTCGAATGCGCAGCAGGTGGCTGCGCCCGTGCTCGTCGTCGGAGAGGTAGCAGGTGACGGCGGATTTGCCCGCCATATGGGCGGTCAAATCTTCATCCACATAGTCCCAATACTGGGTATTTTTTGCTAAAAAATCCTGAAAATCGGCTTCGTCCAGAATGGACAGGCCGCCGACATCGCAGGCCAGCAGGTAATCCGACAGGAAATCAACGCCGGAGGCAGTGGTTTGTATGGTAACTTCCAACCAGTTTGTATTCATGGTTCGCTCCTGTTCTCATGCTTGGGAAGACGCTTGTGCCTCTTTGAGTCGGACAATCTCCAGCAGGCGCTCGGCAGCCAGCTTATTGGCGTAGGCCCGCACAGATAGGCGGGTGGCGGCGGCAATCAGGTCGACCGGGTCGTCGGAGTCAGGCAGCTCTGCGGCAACTTCGTTGAGCGCAACGTCGTGAAAGGCCTGAAAATGGGTGTAAATCGCATCTTCCTCTTCATCGGTGAGCTCCTCGCCCCGTTTGAGCAGCATGTGCACATCTCGGATGGTTAGCACCTGCTTAAGGGTGGAAATGCCGGTTAAAAGCGCCAGATGAAGTCGCTTGTAGCGCTTTCCATTGGCTCTGGGGAGCAGCTCGGCTTTGATATAATTGTTTATCATGGCAGAGGTGATGGGATCGGCGGCGTCGAAGCGGATGGCCTGTCGCCGCATATAGGAAATAACCTGATCCATGTAAAGACCGATGTCAGGAAAATCCCTCCACGGAGCAGGTCGATCGGTTTCCAGTCGTTTGCGCAGCTCTTGAACTTCATTCATGGGCCTCGCCTCGTCTTTCTGTGTGTGATACACATTATATATAGTGTTGCGATTCGCTCAGACCGCTGCTGAGGCTATTTGACTTCCCGGATGAGGATAAAGGGGGTGAGCTCGGTGGACTGACCTGCCGGATTGTCGCCAATTGTGGCAGCCAGCTGAGCGGAGGTCATATGGGAGAGGGCTTGCCCGGCGCCTAGCATGTCAATGCTGAAGTCGTTGGCATCCACAATCATGGTGGGGATGCCGGTGGCGGCGTGAATCTCGTCACAGACTTTGACCGGGTTTTCCGGCAAGCGAATGCCAAAGGTGCCGTATACTTCAAAATTGTCCGGATAGAAACCGTCCAGTCCCGCAACTTCCGGGCCAGTAATTTCGTAAAAGGTGCCTCGGATGCCCCGCAGTTTGTCGATGCCGGCACGAAACGCCGCCCAGAGCACTTTCCACGGGCCGCAAATATTGATGGCAAACTGCATTTTGCGGGGAGCTCGCACGCCGATACCCGCATCAGTTTCCGAGGCGAAGCCGGAGAGGAATCTGGCCAGCCAGCCCGGCTCGGTTTCCTCCAGCGTGACAATGCGGTTTTGGCACAGGGAGATGACTTTCTCGCTGATGGAGAGAAAGTCGCCCTCTATATAATAAGGTAAGACGTAGCGCTGCACCAGCTCCACATAACTCTCCCCCACTTCAACAAAGTGAGTGGCGATTGCGTGGCGGTGATAGGTGGTGCCATTGGCCTCAATGGCAACCTGCTTTCCGGGGTTGGCGTGATAGTCCAAAGAAGACGACCTCTTTTCCGATTGGATTGTAAATATAATGCCTGCAAAGCAGTGCGAGATGATTGGCGGCGCTCTTTTCTTCTCTGCCCGGCAGAGAACTGAAAAGGCATCGTGTATTGTGGGCGCCGGATGTGTCGTGACATCATCTTAATAACTAATTCCATTTTGGATTATATACTAGATATGTGGCTCTGTCCATAGCTGTTTTCCCTTTTTCCCGAATTGGCAAAGCCGACGGGAGGAAGCCGCTATATCTTGTGTTAGAATCAGGATTTTATACTAGATATTGACAGCAAAAAAAGCTTTTAAAATTCTCAAGAAAACAGTTGACATTTGTCAGAGGGTTTGATAGAATAATCAAGCGCCAAACGAAGCGGCAAAAAACGGAACGCAATACGAAATGAAGAAATTTGATAAATTTCAAAAAAAGTGTTGACATTCGGTTGAGTATCTGTTAAGATAATCAATACGCCCACTCGACAGGGAGTTGCAAAACAAACTGGAAAAGCGGCGTCCTTGCACCTTGTAAATTAAACAACGAGACACTATATAACACCAGATGATTCGGTTGGTATTGGCTTCTATGGGAGCTGATATTGATTGATTTTAAGTATAAATCGTCTGATGGTTTCTGGAATACAGAGATCGTTTGGATGGTTCTTACAATTCTTTTGAAGCTAAGTATTAAATTAGCTCAATGAGGTTTTAGCTACTTCGGTAGTTTTGATACCATTAATTGAGAGTTTGATCCTGGCTCAGGATGAACGCTGGCGGCATGCCTAACACATGCAAGTCGAACGGAGTGCTAATGAAGGAGATTTCGGTCAACGGATTTAGTTACTTAGTGGCGGACGGGTGAGTAACGCGTGAGTAACCTGCCTCGGAGTGGGGAATAACAGTTGGAAACGACTGCTAATACCGCATAATGCATAGAGACCGCATGGTTTTTATGCCAAAGATTTATTGCTCTGAGATGGACTCGCGTCTGATTAGCTAGTTGGTAAGGTAACGGCTTACCAAGGCGACGATCAGTAGCCGGGCTGAGAGGCT
>JGI994J12354_10002045_pt1 | contig 20110 bp, 17 predicted proteins | sample IntmicLarv3ML3BL_FD_12354 | JGI IMG/M metagenome (IMG submission 12354)
TCCTGTTCCAAACGCCGTACCTGGGTCAATCTGAACAACCAATTTCTCTTTATCTACCTCTTGCACTGGCTCCCACGAAGGCGTTATTAACACCTCATCAATATAAAACTGATGGAAATACTGCTTCCAGTTATTAATCCAATCGATGTCCTCCGTCTCTGAACTTTCGATGGTGCAATCCCCCACATCCACATAGGCTCTTGCTTGCTGTAATTCTATAGCAATGTTACGCAAAAGTTCCTCATCTACTTCTTCTAAGTAAAAATTCAAGTATGCCACACCGTCATCTACTTCCACCTTTGGCAATATATCCACAAACATGCGCTCTGCATCAGCTTGTGAAAGCGGAATCTTGTCCTCAATTTCCACACCTTCTACACCTAAATCTATCAAAATGCTACTGACAATGTCTTCCGCCTGCGTCGTTGTCTTTAATCTATATTTCTTCCATTTCATCTGCATACCTCTTGCTTGATTTCTAAAGCTCTGTATAGATTCTATTCGTTTCATCCATGCATTTTCTATTTTAACATCATTTCTGATTATCGTAAATGCATTATCACAAAATACCCAGATGTTCTAACAAAGTTTTCGTCCCAATGAGTATTAAGACAATTCCGCCTGCTAATTCCGCCCTCTTCTGGTATTTCCCACCAACACTACTTCCAAGTCGCACGCCAAGGAAAGACAATGCAAATGTCGTTACACCAATCAAGGTGATTGCCGGTATAATGCGCACTTGCATAACACCAAACGTAATGCCTACGGCTAGCGCGTCAATGCTCGTAGCAACTGCAAGACCAAGCATTGTTTTGATGTCTAAGGAGGCATCCTGTGTTTCTGCTTCCTCTGTCTTACAGGCCTCTCTTATCATATTTCCGCCGATAATCCCCAATAAAATAAATGCTACCCAGTGATCTACAGACGAAATCGCTTCTTGAAACTTCGCCCCAAACCAATAGCCAAGAAGAGGCATCAAGCCTTGAAAAAAACCAAAATACAATGCTACTATGCTTGCCTTTTTCACCGTAAACTTTTCAAAGGCAAGCCCCTTACAGACTGCAACTGCAAATGCATCCATTGATAACACCAGTGCTATAAAACTTAATTCTACTATTCCCATATTGTTTCCTTTCTTGTTACATAAAAAGAGACCTACTTATGGTGCGTCCCATAAATAAGTCTCGTTATTTAAAGTAAAGCCAGATAATACATGATTATCAGTGTGTTGACTATACCACGCTACGCGCTAACTACTCCCTTATTACTCCTTGTTCATTATAGGAAGCGAAAGGGTATTTGTCAAGGATTAAAAACGCGATGCCTTGTTGCGTAGTTACTGTGGCACAGTAACTACGCTTTTTTCTTTTTGTAATAACATAGACCACTAATCGTAGCAACTGCTCCTAACATCACAACGAGAAGGAGTCCTGTAACGGTTGTATCACCTGTTTGTGGTGCTGGTGCAGTACCCTTCCCTGTTGCGGTGTCCGCTTTCTTGTCTGTCGCTGTGTCTGCTGTCTTGTCTGTCGTAGCTTCTTGCTCTTTGTTTTCAGCGTTAGTTGTATCATTGTCAATCGTCGTCTGTGCGTCCGATTCGTTGTCGTCAACTTGGTCATTCGGTTGATTTGTATCTGCTTCCTCATTATTGCTTGACTCTTCATCAATCGATGGAACCAGAGTTCTTGGGATTATCCCAAACCCCATAGACTCGCCGCCTGTCATTTCGAATAGAATAGGTGTATAGTCGTTTGGAAGTGCACCATCTAGAACAACTACCCCATCCACAATCTGGTAGTAGAATGTCCCTGCATAAGTAGAAACCAAACTGTATCCCATGTGTCTGTTGTCCAGCATAAGCCTAATTGTCGCTATCCCGTCACCCCGATGTTCCATATCGACGCTCATGACCACGTCCCAAGTTGCACTTCTCCAAAAACCATCCGGTTCGTCGAGAAGAGTAATTGGTATGTCATTCCCATCGCCAGTGAAAACAGCATCGTAGCTACCTGCTACCTGTATATTACCGCCCGTCACTTGCCCCAAGTGAAAAACGTCTCCGGTTTCACCGTTCGCTAAAAATTGAACTATTTCGTCCAGTTCAAGAATAAACGTGGGGCCCCAAGCACCCCCAGCCATCCCAGTTTCAGTAGAGAAACCATCCGCTATCGTTGCCGAGATGCCTATCCCTATACGTGAGTGGTCATTCTCATACATATAGGACGAGAGTTTCAAACCCTCGTTTATCCTCTGTGGAATATTTAGGTTAGTTGCACCCACTTGTTCAATTGAAGGATACAACAGTACTACAGCCATTAATAACGCTATCCCTTTTCCTATTTTTCTCATTTTCATTCATCCTCTCTGCATCTTATTTTGCTTTATAAGCGTACTCTACTAGAATTCTATACGTCACTTGATAAGCAATTACGACCACGGACAAACGTAGACATTAATCCACACCCTATGTTATAGTTAAAAAGAACGAAAATACGTTGTTTTATGCTTCGATTTTTACTGCGGATTAAATCCTACCTTTTTCTGTACAATTTTGCCACACCCAAAATATTTTCATTGCTACATAAACGAGACCTACTTATGGTGTGTTCCATAAATAAGTCTCGTCATTTAAAATAAAACCAGATAATACATGCATAATCAGTACAAAGTGTATCTGCCCTAAAGTATATTCTATTTTAGCCGAATATTCAAACTTGATTCCAAGCAATCTATCATTTGAAATATCATTGTACATGGTTTTTGTTTTGCAAACGACTCTCCTGATATACTATGCATACCATATAATTTCATTGCATTTTTATATGCTTTCTTAATATCACCACCATGTTCTTGTAAGCGTGTAAAATGATTGTCTGCTTTTTTGTATCTTCCCTTTAATTTTGCTTTCAATTTCACAACATATTCTTTCCGTGAAATAGCCGCATCAAAATAAATAAAATGTAACAAAAACCATAATTCAACACATTCATTTGACCATATAGGTATGTATTCCATATTTTTCGCTTTATTAATCGAGGCATTAAACTGCTCATCTTGAAATGAATCTTTATCGAAAACAACAAATATTTTATCATAATTACTTATTTTCTTTTTTCTAAATGTATTTATACTTTCCAAAAGCTCCGTGTATTTTACTAGCGATTCTGTATTTCGCCCTGTACCTCTTATCGTCGCATACACTTTTTGCTCAGATTGTTCATTTGCATGCGCAATTAACTCTTCAAAATATAAGGGTTCCGTCTTTTCTCCCTCACATACAATCAACCAATGTTCACCATTTAGTAATTTATTTGCACTTCTTCTCGCCTCACGCCCTACATCTCTTTTTCTTTTTTTATGAAAATCATCCGTTCCCATCATTCACCACCTTGCTAATCTTGAAATGGAATAGCACCAAATCTACCACTTAGATAGTGTTTCCCAAAACTCAAATCCGAACGAATAGAGCCCTCTTCCTCTTTAAAATCATATAAGGAATACAAGCTAGATTCTTGGTTCTTTTTTTCTACAAACCAAATCTCATCTCGTCTTAAATCTGATGAATCCAAACAAATCAGATTATGAGAAGAAAAAATAAGTTGCCCTTGTCCAACATTTAGCTCTTTATCACTATACATTCGCAAAATATAGCGTAAAACCAGTGGATGTAATTTTGCGTCCAGTTCATCCATAAACAAAACTTTTCCCGCAATGAGTGATTCAAGCATTCTTACTGCAAGAGAAAACATTTTTTTTGTCCCACTAGATTCTTGATTTAAAGATAACCAAATCGCATCACTTTTTTCGCATTCATGCAAAAAATACACTTCATATATATCGTTTAATTCATAATCCTTTTCTTTTTCCACCTTAATATCTTGGATAGCCTTATCAATTTTATGTAAAATATTCAAAACTGCCTTCTGCAATGCCTTTTCCTTATAAATATATTTTGCAGCATGTTCACGATTCACAAATTCGTCATAATCATCTGAAAAATCTGCTACTTTCGCAGTAGTACAAAACCACTGATATACACATGCATACTTGCTAATCGCTCTTTTACCTAAGTTTTGCAAAATCAATTCATCATTGTTTGTCATGCTAGATATAAACTCTATCTCTTTCTTTTCTTGTTTATTTGCCTCGCTATGCAAAGTGTTTTTTTTCGTACCTGCACATTCACGATAAAAAACGCACTTTTCTTTCATTGCTCTTTTAGAGAACTTCTTTTCATAAAGCCATTCCTCATAAACATACTTCTCATCACGCGCAAATCCATATCTGTATTCTTTCCCTTCAATTTGTATACATACTTCAAACTCTGTTGCTTTCTCGTTTGCATGATTACAAAAGGCATATGGCCGAATCAGCTTATGTGTTTCGTTTTTATCAAATCGAAGTATAACTTCTCCCATCATTGCTAAAAAGGCTCGAAAAACATTTGATTTCCCACTTGCATTCGCTCCAAATATTGTTGCTATGGGCAATACTTTATTTCCACCTATTTCAATCAAGCTATCTTCATGTTCATGAATATTCGTCGCTATCATACTGATTTTTGCTTCATCTTTAAAAGACATAAAATTCTCAAGCTTAAACTGTAATAGCATCGTATCACCCTCCTAAGATTTCTAATTTTATAATTATAATAACAGTTTTTTCTTTTTTTGTAAATACACGGAGAGTTTTTCTCATTTTCATGCATTTTTACACATTCCCACTTCACCTCTCTCCCAACACCCCATCAATAAACTGCTGCGCCGTCCGTCCCGACAACCCATTATGCTGCAACTCCCACTTATTCGCAGCCAACAACAGCTCTTCCTCTGGCATTGCAATCTGATTGCGCTTTGCTAACTCCAACACAATATTCTGGAATTCTTTCTTTGATGGTCCTACGAAAAAGATGCTCTCGCCAAACCTTGCTGCTAGAGATAACTTCTCCTGCACCGTATCCGAGGCATGCAAATCCTCGCGCCTACCTTCTTTATCCGAAAACTGTTCTCTTACCAAATGCCTTCTATTAGAAGTTGCATAGATAAGCACATTGTCCGGCTTGTTCTCAAGTCCGCCCTCAATCACCGCTTTCAAGTATTTATATTCTATTTCAAATTCTTCAAAAGACAGATCATCCATATAAATAATAAATTTATAATCCCGATTCTTAATTTGTGCAATCACCTCATTCAAATCTTGAAACTGATGTTTATAAATCTCAATCATACGCAGACCCTTGTCATAATATTGATTCAAAACCGCCTTAACCGAGGACGATTTCCCCGTGCCTGCATCGCCAAAAAGCAGACAATTGTTGGCTCTTCTTCCTTCCACGAAGGCTTCTGTATTTTTCACCAATTTTTGCTTCGCTATCTCATACCCAATCAAATCATCAAGGTGCACATGTGCAATATTCTTAATCGGAACAATCTCCAATTCCCCATTTTGCCGCTCTATACGAAATGCTTTATGTAGCCCAAACTTGCCTACGCCGTATTGCTTATAAAATTCTGTAATCGCAGCTTGAAACACTTCTAGGCTCTCTGCTTTTGCAAGCATAACACTAAGCTCACATACACGGTCCCTGATTCTCTTATTAAATGTTTTCCCTTGTCTTTCAAAGCCTTTATAATCTAAAAATGCAGCAACCTTTTCTCTTTCTTCTTCCTGTACAAAGCGCAATAAATCTATCTGATACAGCTCTCTCCAGATTGCATAATCATGTTTCGCAATCTCATAGATACTCCCCTTTGCACTCCCGCCAATTTCACACGCCATGCTATATGGATTCTCATGATTCACCAAAAGCCATGTCAAATAAGCATGCCAGAGGTTCCCCTCAAACCCATATTTGCTAGCATACCCCACCAGTTTATGAAGGCACGCATACAACATACGCTCGTCTTTTCCCTCGTCCTTAACGAAATCAAAAACACCTCTTAAAATGTTCCCTTCATTTTCATCTAAATACGAAACCTCTTCTAAAACCTTCCTATCTTTCATTCCTTGATGCAAAATCATCTTGTCCAGCTTCATAATCTATTCTCCTTCAAACCTTAAATTCTTTATAATCTTGTTGCAAAATACATGCATTTATTATATCATTATGAAAAGATTTTAGAAAGGAGATGCGAACACATATTTACTATATATGGACTTCACATCTTATTTTTTCGCCATAACACAAAGGAGGACTTACATGAAGCATTTATTAAACCCACTAGATTTGACTACCAACGAACTTACAGAAATCCTTGATTTAGCCAATGACATTGAACAAAACCCTGCAAAATATGCCCAGTCGTGCAAAGGCAAGAAACTTGCCACCTTATTTTACGAACCAAGCACAAGAACAAGACTCAGCCACGAAGCCGCAATGCTTAACTTAGGCGGTAGTATTATGGGATTTTCTTCCGCAGATTCAAGCTCCGCATCAAAAGGAGAAAGTGTTGCCGATACCATTCGCACCATCTCTTGCTACGCCGACATCTGTGCCATGCGACATCCCAAAGAAGGCGCCCCTATGGTAGCCTCTGAGTATTCCTCTATCCCCCTTATCAACGCAGGCGATGGCGGACATCAACATCCCACACAGACATTAACAGATTTACTCACCATTCGCTCCTTAAAAGGCAAACTTGAAAATATGACCATTGGCCTTTGTGGAGATCTAAAGTTCGGTCGAACCGTACACTCTCTCATTCACGCACTCGTTCGCTACCCCAATATCAGATTCCTACTAATCTCCCCCGAAGAACTTCGTCTTCCTAGTTACATACGTGAAGATGTCCTAGCAAAAAATAACATTCCTTTCCAAGAAGTCGTTCGCCTAGAAGAAGCAATTCCAGAACTAGACCTTCTATACATGACACGCGTGCAAAAGGAACGTTTCTTTCACGAAGAAGACTACGTTCGTATGAAAGATTTCTATGTACTTGATGCCAAGAAAATGATGACAGCACCCGAAGATATGCTTATTCTCCATCCACTGCCACGCGTAAATGAAATCGCCACAGAAATCGACAGTGACCCTCGTGCGGCTTATTTCAAACAAGTACAATATGGCGTCTATGTACGCATGGCTCTCATTTTAACCCTATTAAATATACAAGTAAATTGATGGAGGAAGCACAAAATGGAAAACAGATTAAATGTCAGCAGTCTTTTAGAAGGTTTCGTCCTAGATCATATCGAGGCCGGAAGAAGTATGGAAATTTATAAACATTTAAACCTTAGCAAATTAGATTGTTGCGTCGCCATTATCAAAAATGCAAAAAGCAATCAAATGGGCAAAAAAGACATTATCAAAATAGAATGTCCAATCGATAACATCGACCTAGATATACTTGGATTTATCGACCACAACATCACCATTAACATTATACAAGCCGAAAAAATCGTAGAGAAAAAGCGACTCAAATTGCCAAAGAAAATCACAAATGTAATCCACTGCAAGAATCCACGTTGCATTACTTCTATCGAACAAGACTTAGACCATATCTTCGTCCTAACAGATGAAGACGCCAAGGAATATCGCTGTAAATATTGTGAAGAAAAATACAATAAATAAGCAAAACCGTTTCTGTATGCATGTAACACAATGCATACAGAAGACATTTAGGAGTAGGAAAATCAAAAAAAAGAATTAACATACACTTATCTCAAGTCGTTTTTACGCTTGCATGGTAAGTGTATTTTTTTACCACATTATCGATTCTGAAACCAATGTTTTGCAGTTTTTTTGTTTCATTTTCAGGAAATCTAGTGATTATATAGAGTGATTATCTCATTTTTTTGTTCTATTTTCATTATTTTCTTATTTTTTTATAAGTGGTGATTTTTTTGTAAGACTAGAGTTTACAAGGGGTAGAAGTGTATAGTATTTAATTTTTCATTTTATGCATTCCATTTTACGTGTGGCGCAAGGTAGGGTTTGTGCCACACCCTATTTTTTTTCGTTTTTCAAACGCATTTATCAGCTTTATAGAGTATATCATAGGGTGTGGCAAAATGTCTACTTTGCGCCACACCTTACAACCCTGTAAATATAAAGGTTTGAAAAGAATTTCAAGTATGTAGGAGACAAAATATGGATTAGGGTATTTAAAAATCATATTTTTTACACGATTTTTCAAAAAATACAAGAAGAAAGAAGGTATATCATGAAGAAAAAAATGTTAAAAATATATATCCTCACTAGTGTTCTATGGTGCTATTTTGCAGCAATTGCGCAGATGGATTCAACACACAGGCCAGCGCAACACACCGCTCATCAGGTCAGAATTAATGCCAACAGGCAGGTTACCCAAATCTGGGCTTGGAGGTTCCCTAATACCATGTCGATTCTCTCGTCGTGGAACTATTGGACAAAAACGACTTTGCCTACTGCCACGCCACACTACCCCAGTTCCTCGAACTACCAAGGCGGGACGATTCTCTCCGATCACTCTTCAAGCCATATAATCGAACAAATATCTGTTAAGAATCTGTCCTTGCTTGGATTTTACTGGGCAGATGAGAACTCCTTGCCACTGACTCCGATGCAGATTATCCATGCGAATACAGATGACATCCTGTTACTTGACACGAAGATAGTTCGGACTACTGGCTGGCCAACCATAACTTCAAATTTGACTTGGAATGGCTCGCCATTACTCTTCTTTACAAATACACTAGAGCATGGTGCGCGTCAGGCAAGCCTCGTGGTTCGAGAACAATCTATACCAGCACTTCGTGCACCTACTAATGTACATTCACCAGACCTGCGTAGNGAACTNGGCAGTACAATTAACTGGATCGATGAAATAACGGCAACCTGGGGCGCCTCTACAAATAATAAGATACCACCTATGGGTGAGATTAAACCCGTCTCTTTAATGAATGGAATGTGCCCAATACTCACAGATAACCTTACAACGTACACAAAGATTGGGACCGCTTTGCATAGTTATGAAATCAGAGACACACAGTCACTATCCCCAGATTATCCCTTCGATAACACATTTACTACGACCTCAAGAAGGATAACGGTATATACACCCACTGCCCCTACTCTTCGAATTCGCTATGCCACTACCGCAGACGCAAGTTTCACTAGCGAAAGCTATAACCCTCACGCCCCTCTATTATGTGGCGGCGAAGACGGATGGACAAAGCAACCCCTTGATATTTCTATCGACCCAGGTAGCATTGTCGGCACCTTTGATACCATGTTGCTCTTACCTGATTTAAACATCACGGCAACAAATGGCATCGCTACTAGAACAAACTATCACATTGAATCACCAAACGATACAGGCACATCTATCTTTGGCCGTCTCACTGCGGTTGGTGATGCAAGTAACGAACTATCAGGAACCGTAGATGGTCTTATCAAAATCGATAGAACGAATCCGATTCCCGCAGTCACTCATGAGGGCGAATTTAACTTTACGGATGAATCTACGGACGCACTCAGCGGTATGTCTCTGACAAGACCTAGCAAAATTGCATTTTCAGAGCCTGAGGGCGCACAACCTGGAATCGAGGCCTTTACAATATTTGAAGACATTCCAGTTATACCAAACAAAACCTATGATGTATGGGTCTTAGCCACAGATAAAGCAGGCAATGTCGCAATCACAAGAGTCCTGTCGGATATATTTCTTGCAAATAAAGCTGTTGAGATCACGAAGGATACCGACCAAGGAGCTACCTTACACGTTGCCGGATGCCCGGAAGCTGCTAGTATATCCGTAGATAACTGTACTTCTGAATGTAGTGTGGGAGCCAATGTAGAAATACAAGAAAAGTCAGAACTCACCTACAAGTTGACACTTACTAATACCGACCTAAGCGATACTGCCTCTGGCACCTTTGAAGATTACCTACCCGAAGGTAGTATCGTCTCTACAATGCCAGTCATTACTCCTGCCGAAAGCGCAACTGTAACCTTTGACTTAGAAACCACAGGAGCCTATGCTGGACGTTATAAAGTAAGTGGAACGTATGCAGACTTAGCACCAAACGGACAAATCGAAATCGATATACTAAGTCAAGCGCCTGTATTTGATAAGGTAACAACAACGAATAATATCCTTCGCAACCAAGCCAGCACAAACTGGACGATTGGAACCGGTGCTTCGCAAAAAACGGGTATCGCAGATTCAAATTATGCGCTACACGAATTGACAGATATACCAAGTGTGGAAACGCACTTTACGAAAGTAGGCGCAGACAACCTAGACTTAGGACTTAGCGAAGCTGAGTTTGCCCTGTATCGCTGGGACGGTGCACTTGCTCCAACCACGGAAGAGTTAAACCACATAGTAGATGCGAATATGTTAGTAGATAACACTCTCGCAGGCGGTGATTGGGTCAGAGTGACCTATGACGGTGAAGATGCCACTGCATTGAGTGACATCTTTACGCCAGCTACCGAACCACGTGGAGTCGTCGACTTAGGAGACTTGCCTACAGGCATTTACACCTTAATCGAGACGAAGGCCCCCGTAGGCTATGCATTGCCAGTGGGACAATGGATTCTGATGATAGACTCAGAAAAATGTAATGGCGGCGCAGATGATTGGCAAGTCGAGTTTATCGGAAAGAGCCATACAATCATGCCGCCAGCGGCTATTCGAGATACCTCGGGAAGTGAGCCAGTTTACCAACTTGTGAATGCAAAACCATTTGTAATTGGAATGTCTGGGCTAGGTGGAACCAACGGTCTCCTACTACTAGGCTTCGTCATTATGGCGCTCGCTGGAAACACTTACCTTGTCAACGCTTACAAACAAAATAAAAAGAACAAAACACAATAGTATTTTGTTCTTAAAAACTCTCGCCTATGACGGTCGCAAATGACCAAAAACGCTTATTAATCTACCACAGCAATCAATTCGATTTCACAAAGCACCCCAAGTGGTAAGGTCTTAACCGCAACACAACTTCTTGCTGGCTTTGAGGTGAAATATTTTGCATATACTTCGTTAAATGCTGCAAAATCATCCATATCGCTTAAGAAGCACGTGGTCTTGAGCACATGGTCAAATGAGGTACCCGCAGCTTTTAATACCGCCGCAAAGTTCTTACACACCTGCTCTGTTTGTTCTGTAATTGTTGTCACCGCCACTTTCCCCTTGGCAGGATCAATCGGAATCTGACCTGCTGAATAAAATATGCCGTTGTGTACATAACCTTGTGAATATGGCCCTAACGCTTTTGGTGCTTGATCTGTTGCAATTACTTTCATATTATCCTCCTACGACTTTTCATTTTCACTAAATTTACACTTTATGTTTCTTCTCTTCATCATAGCACAAAAATCGCCTCAAGCAAACTACTTGAGGCGAGGTAACTTCTAATGAATAACGCTTACTTATCTACAATTGGAACTGGTGTTTCATCTTTCTTATCTAAATCATTAATATACATCTTTGTTTCTTTGACAATCAATCCAGTCAATGCCCACACAGCGATAACATTGGGGATAACCATCAAAGCATTTAGCACATCTGCAATATCCCATACCAAACTAACTGTAACAATCGGTGCAAGTGCTGCAACCAAAACATAAAGGATACGATAAGGAATCAACCCTTTCTTTCCTGCGAAATATTCCACGCAACGCTCTCCATAATATGCCCAACCAAGTACTGTAGAGAATGCAAATGAGATAATCCCTACCACAAGAATAATTGGTCCTAAATATGGAATCTGGCGAAATGCCATCGTTGTCAAATCAGAGCCATCTCTTACTTGTGCCATATTGATGTTTGTATTCTTCATAAGTGTAGTAACCAAGGTAAGACCTGTCATCAAACAAACCACAACTGTATCCCAGAAAGTACCTGTAGAAGATACCAATGCCTGACGAACAGAGTTCTTCGTCTGTGCCGCTGCTGCTGCAATTGGCGCAGAACCCATTCCTGATTCATTCGAGAACAACCCACGTGCAACTCCGTAACGCATCGCTGCCATAATACCACTACCTACAAGACCACCTACTGCTGCTCCTGGGGTAAATGCAAGTCTGCAAATTGTTGCAATCGCAGGAATGATGTAATCATAATTCATTCCACAAATAATCAAGCAACCCAATACATAGAAAATAGCCATAAATGGTACTAACTTTTCACAAACACTTGCGATGCTTTGAATACCACCAAAGATAACAAGCGCCGAAGCAATTGCTACAACGATACCAATAATCCAGCTTGGAATCCCTGTATTCTGCCCGACAATACTCGCAATGGCATTCACCTGCACTGCGGCCCCAATACCAAAAGAGGCAAGTCCTGCAAGAATGGCAAAAATTACACCGAGCCACTTCATATTTAGACCACGCTCTAAGGCGTACATTGCACCACCTTGCATACGTCCGTCAGAAGTTTTGACTCTGTACTTTACTGCGATTAAGGCTTCTGCGTACTTTGTTGCAATACCAAAGACTCCAGTCAACCAACACCATAAAACCGCTCCTGGTCCTCCAAGAAAAATCGCGGTACCTACACCTACAATATTCCCGGTTCCAATGGTCGAGGCAAGCGCTGTTGTTAATGCGCCAAACTGTGTAACTTCACCCTCTGCATCAGGGTCCTTTGTGACTGACAATTTGATGGCTGTCCATGTTTTCTTCTGAATAAATCCAGTACGAATCGTCATGTACAGGTGTGTACCGAGTAAGACAATAATCATTGCCCATCCCCATACTACATTATTGATAGAATCAACAACTGTTTTTACTGCATCATACATAATGAAATCCCCCTTCTTCGTGTTTCATTTTTCTATAATACAATTTACATGTTTCTATACTACATCTTACATGAATCTCCTAGCTATGGCAACAATTGTTGTTATTTTATCAATCTTAAAAAATATTACATCTTGATTTCTTGCCCTATTTTCCGCCTTTTCGCGACCTCTAACATCTTATTCGCAATGCAAATATCAAATAATCCCATTCCAACTGATTTAAAGTATGTTGTTTCATTTGCAACTTCACTTGCGGCTTCTTCTACGCCTTCTCTTATGCATTCTCTTGCTGCTAAATGTGCATTCATATACACCACATCTTCTAACTTCAAAAGCCCTGCTTCTAAGGGCTGGCTTAAATCTCCGCTTTCTTCACACGCAAATGGCAATTCCGTATACACCTTATCCACCAGTTGCCAGATAGCATCTGGAATCTCTCGCATCGTTGGCTTAAAAGAACCCACAGCGATAATGCATTTTCCTCTTAGCGCCTCTGCATCGTTTGGCAATACTGGTGCTTCTGCGGGTGTTGTTGTACAGATAATATCACTATTTGCCACCAGCTCTTCGATTGTGAAACATTGTGTTACTTCTACCTCGGGGTTGCCAATTGCTTCTCTTAATCGCTGCAAATAGCTCGTCAAATCACGCGCGCTGTGATTAAATACAAAGACCTTGCGTATCTTTCTTGCCGCACATGCATAGAGCGCTTGATAGAACCCTTGTGTCCCTGCACCTACAATCCCCACACTGTGGCAATTTAACGAAGACAAGTGTCGCATGCCTACACCGCCCACTGCTCCAGTTCGATACGCTGTAACACTTTGCCCATCTAACATCGCAAGTGGTGCCCCTGTTTCATAATCATTTATGAGCATCAAACCATTCAAACTTGGTAAGCCTAACTTGGCATTCTCTGGAAAAGACGTTAAAATCTTCGTTCCAAAACTATTTTCCAAAAAGCAAGGCATATATAACAGCGTCTTATTACGGTGCTCTACCGTCGGTCTGTGAGGCATATAAAATTTGCCTTCCCCATAAATGCGATACGCCTCTTCAATCCGGTCCATCATTTCGTCTAAATCCACTAATTTTGCAATATCTTCTTGATTTAAGAACAACATGTCAACACCCCTTTATTTACACCACTCTTTATTTAATCTGTTCTTTATTTTCGCTATTCTTTATTTGCAATTTTGAATATTTCATACACACCTGTTACATCCGAGGTTCTAAGTGCGGATAATTTCACAGTGTTATCTAACGTCGCATTCATCGCCAATTCATATAATACGCTATCTTCCTGCGCCTCTCCTAATAATTCTGTCAAATTCGTTGGCATCCCGATCTCTTTAAAATACTGAATTGTACAATCAATCGCCGCCCTTGCCGCTGCTTCGTCCTCTTCTATTTGTATGCCCCACACAGACCTACCGTAGTGCGCAAAACGTTTTAAGTCTTCTTTGTATACATAATTTGCCCATGCACCCCACATCGCTGATAACGTTGCTCCGTGCGCCTTATCAAATCTTGCACCTAACGCATGTCCAAACTTATGCACACAAAAGTCCATTGGACGTCCAAGTCCTGTGATACCATTATGTGACAAACTTCCGCACCACATCAATTCACTCATGGCATCGTAATTGGTTGCCTCTGCATATGCAATTTCCCCATTTGCAATCACGGTGCGTAGTAAGCCTTCTGCAATTTCATCTGTCATTTGATTCTTTGTGTTTGGAATAAAATATCGCTCTAATGTATGCATCATAATATCAACAATTCCGCATGCTATTTGATACTTCGGCAATGTATAGGTAAGTTCTGGNTTCATAATTGCAAATGCTGGCCTATTAAACGGNGTATTAATCCCCGCCTTCTTCCCAATCTCTTGGTTGCTCAAAACAGCCGATTGGCTCATCTCACTACCTGCCGCTGANATTGTCAAAATACATCCTATCGGAAGCGATTTATCCAATTGTTCTTTCCCTGTCCATATATCCCAGAGCTTCTTCTGTGGGTTCGCCGCCCCATGCGCAATTCCTTTGGCTGTATCAATCGCGCTTCCGCCACCAACAGCCAAAATAAAATCTGCGCTAAATTCCAGTGCCTTTTGTACACCTTCTTCTGCCAAAGAAAGTCTTGGGTTTGGCACTACCCCACCGAGTTCTTGGTATGCAATATCTTCTTTTGCAAGCGCTGTCTGTACACGTTTCAAAAGTCCTGATTTTACGACGCTTCCGCCACCATATACAAGTAATACTTTACTGCATTGTCTTGCACGAATTAGTTTTCCCACTTCATTTTCTGTGTCCGCTCCAAATACCACTTCTGTTGGTGTGTACTGTGTAAATGCTTGCATATTCTATTACCTCCTTAAACACGATATACGTTTGCTACTTTATTCTTCACCCGTCATTATCTTCACTTGCTTTAGTGCTTTTGCCACCTGCGGAATCGAGATTACAATAATGCTAAGAATCGCCTCTACCGAAAGGTATGCTCCATTATAGGTAGCAGAATACACCCATGCATTCATGCCTTCCGGTGCATAAGCTGCAAAAAATAGCACGCCCGATAGAAGGTGAAAGAAAAATCTTCCAAATATACCAACGACCAATCCGATTTGCAATCCCCATTTTTTATCTTTGAAAATACCCGACAATCCAAGTGCACCAAATGCAAGCGGATAGTCTAGCAATGCTTGTGGCACACTAACCATTCCTGAATCAGAAATAAGAAAGCGTAACAATCCATAAGCAACTCCTGCTATTAATCCGTACTTTAAGCCAAACCAATAACCCACCAAAGATACAAAAAGCATACTAAATGGGGTAATGGCGCCACCTGTTGGCATTGCAAAAAGTTTGAATCTGGATGCGACAATTCCGAGTGCAATTGCCATTGCTGAAAATACGAGTTTCTTAGTTAAATTTTTAGACATGATAAATACGTCTCCTTCCTTACGCCGGCATTATCCGGGTCAAGTCATGAGGGACTGATATGCACATACATATCATCTCAGCTACGTTAAGCGCCCCTAGTTACGTGTTCTATGTTACTGGTATTCATTTGAATTGTCAATATAAATATCAACACTTATATATTCATAATCGGAAATGCAATGATATCTGACGATACATACATTTTTTTATCTATCAAGCATAGAATCACCTTAGAACCAACATGGTATCCCTGCGCCTTTTCTAAAATCGAAAGATGTTTCCCCATTGTAATTTTGGGTGTTGCTGTTTTCTTTATTTCTATGGGATATAACACTCCTGAATCTTCAATAATTACATCTATTTCTTTCTTATCTTTATCTCTATAAAAATATATTGGCAAATTATTTATGCCTACATTCTTAAATGATTTAATCATTTCTGATACAACATATGTTTCCAAGATTTGTCCTGACATTGCACCATTTGTAAGTGTTTCTACTGTATTCCACTTTAATAAGTAGCAAACTAAGCCTGTATTCATAAAATAAAGAATTGGTGTTTTTATTGCTCTTGATAACTGATTATTTGAAAAAGGTTGTACAATTGTAACAATTCCTGATGTCTCTAAAACGCTTACCCAACTCCTTATTGTTTGTAAATCCACTCCTAGTTCATTTGCCAAGATATTATAATTCAGTAGTTGACTTGTTCTTGCAGCTAATGCAATCATAAATTTTGAAAACAAATTCAAATTTTTCACGTTGACAATCATGCGAACATCTCTTTCAATATATGTTTTAACATAAGAGGAATAGTAGAGATTCCACTCTGCTGCTTTGTTTCGATATAGTTCTGGCATATCTCCTCTATGAATGATTTTCCATAATTTTTCTACACTTATCGTTGTTGTATCGGCTCGATTCAAGTATTCATCTGTCATTATCACTGGCTTATCAAATGCACTTCCCCTTATTTCTCGCAATGTTAAACCATTCATCTCAATAATTCCTATCCGTCCTGCCAGCGTTTCTGTAATGTTATTCATCAATGAAAATGTTTGAGAACCTGTAAGAATAATTGTTCCATATTCCTCTTTGGAATCTACAATACGTTTTATTTCATTAAATATCTCTGGCGCATTTTGTACCTCATCTATGATAATCTTGCCAGAATGATTTAAGAAAAATAGTTTCGCATCTTCCTTTGCCAATTCTAATTCGTTTATATCATCTAATGTAACATAGGAATAAGACTCTCCTAATAGGTGTCTTAGAAGCGTTGTTTTTCCAATTTGTCTAGGTCCTGTAATCAAAATAACCTTAAACATTTTGAGCATTTTAAAAACTAATTTTTCAGCTGTTCTATTAATATACATCGCACACCTCTTTTCGGCTAATATGGAATTCAATTCCATATTAGCCGAAAACAATCACCTTGTCAACCTAAGTTTCTGTATCATTTAAGTGTCCGTATTGTATCGCAACCCCTTTGTTTTATAACACCTTGTGATAAGCGACCTTCAAAAATCATTATTTCCCCTTCATATATTCAGAATAAGAAATACCATAATATTTGCGAAAACATTTGCCAAAATAATTCGGATCCAAAATCCCCACTAACTCCGCACTTCGATACATAAGTTCATCTTTTTTTGCTAACTTACCTGCTTGTTTCATACGGATTCCATTTAAGTATTCACTAAAACCCGTTCCTACCTCTTCTTTGAATTTTCTACTCAAATAGCTCGCATTAAAACCAAACTTCTGCGCCACTAATGCAAGATTAAGCGCCGCATTTTGATAATTGTCCTTTATGTAATCTTCGATTCTGTTAATCTTTAAATTATCCATACTTTCCTGTGCGCCTGAATGAATTTCTTCCTTTTGTGCCTTTTCCTCATCCAACTTTTTGATCACTTTATCAAGTGCCTGATGAATATCTGCTCTAACAATCGGCTTCAATAAATATTCCGTAACTCCAATACCAATGCATTCTTTCGCATATTGAAAATCATCAAAAGCCGTTAATATTAGAATCTTTAAATGCTTATACCTTTCAATCGCCACTTTTGAAAATTCAATCCCATTCATAAAAGGCATTCTGATATCCACAAATACAATATCCGGACGCAAATCATCAATAATATTAATCGCTTCACTTCCACTTGCTGCTTCACCAACGACTTGCAGACCCTTTTCTTCCCACTGAATGGTGCATTTTAATAATTTTCTCAAAGCTTCTTCATCATCAATTATCATCACTTTGTACATGGATTATTCCCTCTCTCCCTTGCATGGGGATTCTGATTACCACCTCACAGTAATAACCTACCTGGCTCTTAATCTCATAAATATTTTCTTGTTCATAATATGTCTGTATTCGTTCAATTGTACGCTTAAGCCCAAAGCTCTTGCCTTCCTCTGTCATAATCTTGCTGATTTGTTCCAATGTCATGCCCACACCCGAATCATAAATCGAGATATGTACAAACGCATCTTCTTGGTATGCTCGAATACGAATCAATCCTTGTTCACCCTTTAAGCGAACCCCATGATAAAGTGAATTCTCAACTAAAGGCTGTAAGATAAGCTTCGGCACCATAACCCCTGCTACATTTTCGTCAATATCATATACATCTTCAAATGTGTTCTTATACCGCAATGCCTGTAACTTTAAGTAATTTCTAACAATTTCCACCTCTTCTAAAAGCGCAATCTCCTTACTCCCTTTGCTTAGGAATCTACGGTAGAACAGCCCCATTGTTTCAATCGCATCATACACATCTTCCCCCGGTTTCTCAAGTGCTAAATATCCAATCGTATCCAGCGTATTATATAGAAAATGCGGCTTAATCTGTTCTTGCAACACTTCTAATTCCGCCCTTTGGATTGCGGTTTCTTTTTCAACCAATTCATCAATGAGACGATTCACTTCAACAAGCATGTTATTATAGCTATCTTTCAAATGCCCCATTTCATCATTTGGCAAATCGATGCTCACACGTTTCAGCCAGCCTTGCTTTACAGAATCCATAGACTGTACAAGCCGTTCAATCGGCTTCGTAATATAATTTGATATAAATAAGCCAATCAGAATAAGGCTCATCCCTGTAATGAGAAGTAACAACATGAGAATCATCAGTGATTCATTGGAAATATAACTATATACATCTTGCTGCTCATAAACCACACCCATAAACGGTGTATTCGCAATTGGATTCTTGTATATTCTCGCCTTGTCATTTCCTGTATCCTGGTAGTCTTCGTAAATCTTTTCTAGTTCCTCATCTCCACTTAACATCAAGTTATCATCAAAATAACCAAAACTTTTATTTCCATCCATAACATTGTTATATGTTTCACTCAATATATCCGCTGTGTAATTCATAACCAAAAAGCCAATTGGTCTTTGTGTTTGCGAGTCATTAATCACCCTCATAAATGAGATAAGTGGCCGACCTGTCTGTGCTTTAAACGCTCCCCCTCCATTGGTGGAGACAACATAGAAGCCTGACTTTGTTATTAATTGTTCTTGCCATTCCTCCATTTTCAGAATATCCTTGTCAATAATTGTCCGCCCATTGGATATATTAAGATGTTCCATATTCATCTTAAATATATAGACCGAAGATAAATATTTTTCATCAATAATAAAATCGTACATAGAATCCAATGCCTTATATGCAATTGCAGAACTCCTTCCCTCATCACTTTTCAAATACTCTTTCACCGATTGACTATTCATAATCCACTTGCTGACCATATTGATATTTTTAATGACACTTTCTGTATTGCTACTCATAGAATATAGCAAATTCATGTTTGTTTCTCTGATATATTCTTGTGTGTTCCTCTTCAAAACAAATTGATACACACTGAAAAACATTAAAAAATAGGCACACATAATGACAACAAAAAGACTTCTCACTTTTTGTTTTAATTTTCTTGAAGAAAACCAAACTATCATCTTATGCAACCTATTTTTCATTTTTATCTCCGCTTATAATTCCATTTCTAGTTTTATAGGATGTGCCTCCAATAACTGCGCACTTCTTTCATCTGGCATAGACATTCCCACATATAATTCATAATGCGTTCCGTCCTTACGACAGATGCCCTCCTCATCATAGATATAAAACTCTTTGCTAGGAATCTCTAACTGGACACTGATTTCCTCATGTCCTTTTAAAGACACCCGCTTGAACCCACACAATGAAACATTCGTTACCGCATACTTAGAATCCAAGTTTTTCACATATACTTGTAGAACATCTTCCGTACCTACATCACTTGCATTGTTTAGTGTCGCGTCAATTACAATCTTATCTTCCTCCTGCGATACAACGTTTGCTTTTGTACACTGCACATTCGCATATGTCAAACCGTAGCCAAATGGGTAAAGTGGCTCTCCCTTGTAATATCGGTATG
>JGI994J12354_10002046_pt1 | contig 20110 bp, 20 predicted proteins | sample IntmicLarv3ML3BL_FD_12354 | JGI IMG/M metagenome (IMG submission 12354)
GTTTCGTATATCGGTTGACGAAATGCCGCAAAGCGGCATTTTCACAGGCATTGCGCGGCCGCCCGCCGCATTAAACGCGCATATAGCCTCGTCCCTGTCGGGACTGTCAGGCCGCCCGGCCACCATAAAGATAAGCTTGCTTTTCAAATAATCGCTTTCATGCCACCGGTCAAGCGAAGCAAACATATCCATACCGCACAGAAAACAAAGTTTTGTGTCGTCACTCTCTGCCGCAAGCTCACGCACGGTATCGCTTGTATAGCTCGGGCCGGCACGGTTTAGCTCAATATCGCTGACCATCACAGGCAAATGCCCGAAGGCCAAGCGGCACATTTCCATACGTTCGGCCGCTCCGGCCAAATCAGATGGCAATTTGTGCGGCGGTATAAGCGTTGGGATTACCAGCATCCGGGCATTAGGCATTTCCGCGAGCGCAGCCTCGGCCATAGCCACATGACCGGCATGGGGCGGATTGAAGGTTCCCCCGAAGATTATGACGCTATCCATTTATTTCACCAGTACAATTGTTTTGTGGTCGCGGCTGGGCTTGTACAGCACAAAACGACGGCCAATAACCTGAACGACCTCCGCTTTTGTAGCCGAGGCTACCTCGCCCGCAACCTCTCGTACAGGTGTACCGCAGCTTTCGAGAACCGATATTTTTATCAGTTCGCGTGCCTCGAGCGCATTGTCTATCTGGGCACACATTTCGGTGCTGGTTCCGCCTTTGCCTACCTGAAATATGGCTTCTATTCGGTTTGCAAGGCCTCGCAGCTGTGCACGTTGTCTGCTGTTAATCATGTATATTTTCCTCCATGTATGTTTTTAATTTATCAAAAAGTCCGCGCAATGCGCGGCCGCGATGGCTTATGCTGTCCTTTTGAGCGGCGGTAATCAAGGCAAAAGAGCCGAACTCAGACAAAAAAACCGGATCATATCCAAAGCCGTTTTGGCCCTGTGGTTCGTTCATTATTTCACCTTCGCACCTGCCATCGAAATCTATGCGCCGGCCGTCAGGCAACAGGCACACTATATAACAACAGAAATATGCTGTACGGTCGGTTTTCTCCTGCATTTCGCCCAGCAGCTTTTCAATGTTTTCAGCGCTGCCCGCCTGTTCGCCCGCGTATCTTGACGAATATACACCCGGTCGGCCGCCCAGAGCATTAACACACAGACCCGAATCGTCGGCTATAACGGGCAAGCCCGTTACTTTCAGCGCCGATTCGGCTTTAAGCAATGCATTTTCTGCAAAGGTTTCCCCCGTTTCCTCCACTTCAGGAAGGGGCGCCTCCAAATCGCGCTCGCATATGCAGCTTATCCCCAGCGGCGACAATATACGCTGCATTTCCTCGAGCTTGTGCAGGTTTTTGGTTGCTATCAAAAAGGTCATACGCTATTCCCCTATCAGCGCGTCGGCAAAGGCAGCCGCGTCAAATTCCTGCAAATCATCCAAACCTTCACCCACGCCAATAAGTTTTACCGAAAGGCCCAATTCGTGACGTATGCCCAAAACCACGCCGCCCTTAGCCGTGCCGTCCAGTTTTGTGAGCACGATGCCTGTAATGCGGGCGACCGAATTGAACTCGCGCGCCTGATTGAGCGCATTTTGACCTGTTGTTGCGTCAAGCACAAGCAGAGTTTCGCGAGGGCTTTCGGGCAGCTCTCGCTCCACTATACGATTCATTTTGGCAAGCTCATCCATAAGATTTTTCTTATTGTGCAGCCTCCCGGCCGTGTCGCAAATTATCACATCAATATTTTTGCTGCGCGCCGAATTTATCGTATCAAACACAACCGAGGCCGGGTCTGAACCCTCTGCGCCGCGCAATATCGGCACCTGCGCCCGCTCAGCCCAAACGGCGAGCTGATCTATGGCAGCGGCGCGGAATGTGTCGGCCGCGCCCAGCATAACCGTTTTGCCGCTTTGGCGCAAATTGTTGGCAAGCTTGCCTATAGTTGTAGTTTTTCCGGCGCCGTTTACGCCGATGACCATAATAACAGCCGGCGCAGGCGAAAGGCAAAGCCCCTCGTTTTCCTCCATCATTTCTGCAACAATTTGCTTTAACATGCCCTTGATAAGCATCGGGTCGGTCACCCTGTCGCTTTTCACTTTCTCGCGCAGTGCATCGCACAAATCCGTGGCCGTTCGTGTGCCCACATCGGCCATAACCAGTATTTCCTCCAGCTCTTCAAAGAGCTGGTCGTCTATTTTTGTAAACGCTGAAAGCACACTATCCAGCGCACCAGAAAGTGAATCGCGCGTTTTTTTTAGCCCTCCGGCAAGCTTACTGAAAAATCCCATTATAAGATTACTCCTTTTCCTGCTGCAACAGTTTTTCCATAGCGGCTACATCAAGCTGCAGCAGCTTTGACACGCCCTTTTCCTGCATCGTAACACCATACAGCATGTCAGCTTCTTCCATGGTGCCGCGGCGATGCGTTATAATAATAAACTGAGTGTTGCCCGTCATGCTCCGCAAATATTCAGCAAAACGGTCTACATTAACCTCGTCGAGTGCCGCTTCAACCTCATCAAGCACACAAAACGGCGGCGGGTTTACCTTCATTATAGCGAAGTATATCGAGGCTGCTATCAGCGCCTTTTCACCGCCCGAAAGCTGATCGATAAGTGATACATTTTTGCCCGGCGGCTGCACTTTTATCTCTATGCCACTTTCAAGAACGTTAGAATCGTCAGTAAGGCTAAGCCCGGCTGTGCCGCCCCCGAACATGTATGTGAACACCTCGGAAAAGTTTTGATTTATCGCAACGAATTTTTCCATAAACTTGGCTGTCATCTGCGCTGTAAGATCCTTTATAAGGTTTTGCAGCTCGGATTTGGAATACTCAACATCCCCAACCTGAGTTTTCAAAAATTCATAACGCTCGCCAACCTCTTTATATTCCTCAATGGCACCCACGTTTATGTTGCCCAGCGCGCGTATTTTATTACGCAGAGCTGTCAACTCTCTCTCAGATACCTTTACATTTTCAATTGGCTTGCGGTATTGCTCGGCACCCGAGCGCGTAAGCTCATATTCGTCGTACAAGCGTGAAATGATTTCATCGTATTCAGTTTGCATGGAGGCCTTGCGCTCGGTAAGGCGGGCAATCTCGGCGTTTAACTGCTCACGTGCACCTGAATTTTCGCGCTCGTCAGAGCGCAAATCATTAGCAGCTTTTTCCAAGCCGTCCCTTTTGGCCGACAGAGCAGAAATGCTTGCATTATCAGTCTCTATGGCCGATTTCAGTTCCTCCGATTGCTGCTTTTGAGCGGCAATTTGCCCATTTAGACTTTCTATTTCACCGATAACACGATCGATATCCTGCTGCATACGCCCCGCGACAGAATCGCCCTCGGACATAGCCGATTTCAGCTGAAGCATTTGCACATTAAGGTTGTCAATATCCTTTTTCGCCGCCATCTGCGCTATACGCAGCGCAGCCGTTTCATCCGACAAGGCCGTACGGTCAGCTATTATCTGCTTGCCGCTCTGGTCGAGCGCGGATATTTTTTCCTCAAGCATGGATATTTCACCGGCAAGCTCATTCAGCCGCACATCAGAACCGGAGGCTGTTTCTTTCAGCGCGGCTATGCGCGCCTCAAGCCCCTCTATTTCGGAACGCGCCGCATTAACAGCCGCATTTGTACTTTCAAGCTGGTTTTCAACATTGCTGAGTACAGCCGTTATGCGTATTTTGTCCTCGTTTGCCGTTTGCAGCTCGGACGACGACGCCAAAATGTCAGCCTCTGCCGTGGCTATTTCATCAGCCAACACCTTATGCCGTGCTGAGCGTTCGGCGATATCGGTAGCTATGGCCGCAGCCTTTTCGCTCAGACGTTTTACCTCGCTGCCACGCGAAAGCAGGCCTGCACTGCGGCTAAGTGAGCCGCCTGTAAGCGAGCCGCCGGCATTGATAACCTGACCGTCCAGCGTAACTATACGAAAACGGTAGCCAAACCGCTTGGACATGGCTATGGCGCTGTCCATATCGTCGGCCAGAGCCACGCGGCCAAGCAAAGACCGAATAATCTCGGTGTATTTAGCATCATATTTTACAAGGTCACTGGCCGCGCCTATAAATCCGGCTGTTTCATCAAGACCCCGTTCATTAAGGGTATGACCCTTGACAGCGCTTATTGGCAAAAATGTTGCCCGCCCCAGCTTGTTATCGCGCAGGTATTCTATAGCTCGTTTGGCGTCCTGCTCGTTTTCCACAACAATATGCTGCAAAGAAAAGCCCAGCGCCGTTTCAATGGCGGCGGAATATTTCTGCGGCACGGTTATAAGACGGGACACCGGGCCGTGAATGCCCTTTAGTCCCCCCTGACGGCCACGCGAAATGACCGATTTCACCGCCTCGGCATAGCCACTGAGATTTTTTTCCTGCTCCTCTATTGTTCCGGCCCGACGCAGGGTGTCGTTTCGGTCGAGCGTCAGCTTGTCGATCTCAGTCTTCAATACGTCGAGCTTTTCTGTTCGCGCTTTCAGGCGCATTTCATAGCCCGAAAGGGTATTGCCGCACGAATGTATTACACCCGCCGCGCGGGCCAGATCCTCGTTCAGCAAGCCGATTTCTTTTACAAGCGCCTCTGCGCGCTGAGTTCCTTCCTCCAGCGCAGCCTCCATGCCCTGCGCCCGCTCGCCGATTTCGGCCAACGACGACTGCGCCGTAACCTTTTGCACACGCAAATCGCCCGAGAGCATTAGCGCGTCATTAAGCCTTGCCGTGAGGTCAGACATCTCGCCACTGTGCATATCGCCCGCCGTATACAAATTTTGCAGGGCGGCCGTTTTTTCCAAAAGTTCCTTGTCAAGCTGCGCATTTTCCAGCTCTTTTTGAGATGTTTCAGCCTTTATACGCTCTATTTCCAATATAGCCCCGCTACCCTTGTCGCGGGTGGCCGCCATATCATTTTTAATACGTTCAATATTCTCATTGTTATGAAATATGGTGTTTTCCAGCACGGCCACGCGTGAAAGCGATTCGGCCGAAGCAGCCTGCTTGGCCTCAATACCGGCGCGAAGCTCGCCTATTTTTATGTTTATGGCCGCCGATTGCTCCTGAATTTCTATCAGCCTGTTATCGGCTTCAGAGGTTTTACCCTCACTATCCTCATACTGCGAACGCAGCAGCGTGATTTTATAATCCTGATCGCGCAGGGTTTCGCGCGCGCTGTCCAGCGTGTGCAGCCAGAGCGATATTTCAAGCTGGCGTTTTTCATCAGCCAATACAAGATATTTCTGAGCCTTTTCGCTTTGCTCGGCCAACGGGCCTACGCGCTGCTCCAGCTCGCCAAGTATATCGCGCAGACGAATAAGATTTTCTTCGGCGGCGGCAAGGCGGCGCTCGGCCTCGGTTTTACGGTAGCGATAGCGCGATATGCCCGAAGCTTCCTCAAAAATATCGCGACGCTCGCCAGATTTTGTGCTAACGATTTCCTCGATTTTGCCCTGCCCTATCATGGAATAGCCATCGCGGCCCAGACCCGTATCCATAAAAAGCTCATGCACATTTTTCAGGCGCACGGCGGCGCCATTAAGCCGGTAATCGCTTTCGCCTGAATGATAATACCGTCGCGTTACCGACACGGCGTCATCATCAAAATTGAGGCCCCTGTCGGTGTTGTCGATGGTCAGTGTGACCTCGGCGTAGCCCATTGGCTTGCGCGTGGCCGTGCCGTTGAAAATAACGTCGGCCGATTTCTGGCTGCGCAGGTTTTTATTCGATTGTTCGCCCAATACCCAACGTACAGCATCGGAAATATTGCTTTTCCCGCTACCGTTTGGGCCAACTACGGCCGTAATTCCCTGGCCGAATTCCAGCTTTGTTTTATCGGGGAAGGATTTAAACCCCGTTATTGTTATTGATTTAAGAAGCAAAATCAGTCCCCCGTTTCATGTGATGATTTTATGGTTATATTTTCCTCATCATGCGGCAAAATGCGGCAGATGTATCCTTCAGTTTTCAGCTTTTCTATGTTTTCCCTGCGCTGCCCCAGATACTGCGACAGCCGTTTTCTAGGCACATATATTGTGTATTCGCTAAATTTCGGCAGCAGCGAAAGCTCTGCCAGCATCTCGTGCAGCATACGTCTCGCCTCGACAAGCTCGCCGAACGCGGGATGAAATGCCCCGCCGACAACGGCCGATTGGTCAACCGTATGCAGTCCCACACGTATAACATTGACGCCGGCCAAAAGAAACATATCCTTGATTTCGGCGGCCAATATGGTCGATTCTTCCACACCCAAAGGAGCAAACCCGCCTGACTGCATGAGCTCGTGCAGCGCCGTGCCGCGGAGCACCACGAGCGGATATATCCGCACAGTATGCGGCTTTAGCGCGATAAGCGCCTGCGCCGTTTTTTTGTCCGTATCCGGCGTGGATTTATACAGCCCTGTCATCATTTGCACGCCCAGCTCAATACCGCACTCGTGTATCAAGCGGGCGGCACGCACTACGTCGGCGGAGGTGTGCCCGCGGCCGTTGGCCGAAAGAACAGCGTCCAACATGCTCTGTGCGCCCAGCTCAATAGCAGTCACACCATGATTTTTCAGCAGTTGCAGCATATCCCTATCAATGTAGTCGGGCCGCGTGGATATACGTATTCCGGCAAAAGCGCCGCTCTGCACAAAGGGCAGAGCCACACGCAGCAGCGACAGCATATATTCGCGGTCTATGGCTGTGAAGCTGCCGCCAAAAAAGGCTATTTGAGTACCGGGCGGCGCATGATACGTGCCTGCTGCGATAACATCGCCAACCTCTTTGGCCGAAGGCTGGCTTGTTTGACCGGCTATCAGCCGCTGGTCGCAAAAGCTGCACGTGTGCGGGCAGCCTGCATGTGGAATAAAAACCGAAAGATTGGCGCTCATGCTTAAAGCATACCCATGAGGCCGAGCGCCTCTTTGGCGGCGGCCTGTTCGGCCAACTTTTTGCTGCGGCCCACACCATGGCCTATAACATTGGAATTGAGCCAAACCTCAACAAAAAAGCTCTTGTTATGGTCAGGGCCGGTTTCCTGCGTAAGCCGGTATTCAACATGTTCCTCGGGATTTTTCTGTATAATTTCCTGCAGGGTGGTTTTATAATCCTGCAGTGTAGATTTGTTGCCTTTTTGTATATAGTCCTTCAGCAAATCCAGCACAAACCGACGCGCCGGTTCGTGTCCGCCGTCGAGATAAATAGCGGCAAGCACAGCCTCAAATGCATCGGCCAAAATAGAGGGACGGGTGCGACCCCCTGTGTGTTCTTCACCCTTGCCCAGCAGCAGGTAATCGCCGATATTCAGCCTATCGGACAGCGCGCAAAGGCTGCGCTCACATACCAGCCCCGCTCGCATTTTGGTAAGCTCACCTTCGGGCAGATCGACAAAATGAATGTATATGTAATCGGACACAATAACCGACAACACGCTATCGCCCAAAAACTCCAAACGTTCGTTAGAACCCGTTTTTAGCCTGTGCTCATTTGCGTAAGACGAGTGCGTAAGCGCGCGCTCAAGCAGGCGCTTATCCTTAAAAAAGTAGCCTATGGATTTTTGCAACGCTGTAAGCTCCATCGTTATCCGATTTCCTCCTTCATGCCGGCAATTGCCGCCGTAATATGCTCAACGGTGCCCGAATTTTTAAATTCTATCGCCTGGCGTATGGCATTTTTAATAGCCTTGGCATTGCTTGAGCCATGAGCCTTTATAACGGGAGCCGATATGCCAACAAGCGGCGAGCCGCCGTATTCGGAATAATCCAGCTTGCGTTTCAAATCTCTCAGCCCGTCCATTATCATGGTGGCGCCGATTTTGGATTTCAGGTTTTTCGTAAGCGCGCCCTTGAGCATAGACATAAACGCCAGGCCCACGCCCTCGGTTGTTTTCAGCAATATATTGCCCGAAAAGCCATCGGCCACGATAACATCGCATGCGCCCAGCGCAACATCACGTCCCTCGATATTACCAACAAAATTAAGGCCGCTCTTTTGCAAAAGCTTGTAGGTTTCTGTTTGAAGCTCGGTTCCCTTTTCCTCTTCGGCGCCTATATTAAGCAGGCCTACGCGGGGATTTGCAACGCCCTGGCAATGTGTCATGAAAATGCTGCCCATAACGGCAAACTGCAAAAGCATGGACGGGCGGCACACGGCGTTTGCGCCAGTATCCACAAGGAAAACAGGCCTATCCACAGTGGGCATAAGCGTGCCTATAGCAGCGCGCTGTATGCCGCGGATGCGCTTGGCTATCAGCGTTGCCCCAACCGTAACGGCCGCTGTACTGCCCGCCGAAACAAAGCCGTCGGCCTCGCCGCGGTGCAGCATTTCCAGCCCGGCCACAATAGAGCTTTGTTTGCGGCGTTTCACACCCTCAACGGCATCGTCCTCAATACGGATGATGTCGGGCGCGTGCAAAATTTCCATTCTGTTCATCGATATCCCATGAGCAACAGAAAGCTCTTCAAGTGCTTCTTTGTCTCCGGCCAAAACTATATCAACACCGTATTCCTCGACAGCCCACGACGCTCCCTTTACGATTTCGAGCGGCGCTTTATCGCCGCCGAACGCGTCTACAACAATTTTCATAGCAATTCTCCATTCTGAGGTTTTTACCGGTTTATATTCAACTTTATGTACGATAGCGAGCGCTCAGCCAGAGCCGCATACCGCTCCTGTTTATCGCGGATGTGTTCATCAAGCGTGGGCAGCAGCCCAAAATTTGCGCCCATAGGCTGAAATTTTGTTACGCTGCGGTCGGTGATATAGCCCATAAGCGCGCCCATCATTGTGTACGGCGGCAGAGCAAAAGACGGATCTCCCGCCAAACGACGAACAACATTCAAAGCGGCATATATTCCGCCTGCCGCCGATTCCATATACCCCTCAACGCCCGTTAGCTGGCCGGCCATAAAGACCTCCGGCCGAGCTGTGAGCGAGCTGTCTGTGTTCAAGCAGCGGGGCGAATTTATAAACGAATTGCGGTGCATAACGCCATAGCGCACAAATTCGGCGTTTTTTAGCGCCGGAATAAGCGAAAACACACGCTGCTGTTCGGGGAATTTCAGGTTCGTTTGAAAGCCTACAAGGTTGTACATCGTGTCGCCGAGATTTTCGCGGCGAAGCTGAAGATTTGCATAAGGCCGCTTCTCAGTTCGCGGGTCGGTGAGCCCCACGGGCTTTAACGGTCCGTACCGCATTGTATCCGCGCCGCGGCCCGCCAGAACCTCTATAGGCATACATCCCTCGTACACCGCGCCCTTGTCAAAGCTGCGCACAATAGCACATTCAGCCGACACAAGCGCCGAGTAAAACCGCTCGTATTCCGCTTTGTTCATGGGGCAGTTTATGTAGTCGCCTTCTTCATTCGTACCGCGGTCATAGCGTGAGCCGTAAAAGGCGGACGAAAAATCCACGCTGCTTTTTTGCACAATAGGTGCAGCCGCGTCGTAAAAGCTGAGGTAATCCCCCGTTATGGCTGAAATTTCGCCAGCTAGTCCGCCTTCGGTCAGCGGCCCTGTGGCAATGATAGTTATGCCCTGAGGGATGCACGTTTGCTCACCATCGACAACCGTGATAAGCGGGTTTGAACGTATCTTTTGGGTTATTATTTCCGAAAAAACGCCCTTATCCACAGCCAGTGCCCCACCGGCCGGCACACGGCAGCCGAGTGCTGTTTCCACCGTGAGCGAGCATAAAAGGCTCATTTCGGCCTTCAAAAGGCCGGCGGCAGAATTTACACGTTCGGCCTTTAGCGAATTTGAGCACACCAGCTCGGCAAAGCCGCCATGGCTATGCGCCGGTGAAAATTTGATTGGCTTTTGTTCAAACAGGGTTACTTCTATACCATGCTTGGCGAGCAGCCATGCCGCTTCGCAGCCGGCCAAGCCCGCACCTATAATGTTAACTTTATTCATCTTTTTTCGCTTTTTTACCCTTTTTCTCGACTGCTATCTGATAACCGCACGCCTCATCATTACAAACCTTGAGGCCGCCGCGGCGCTTAAACAGCGTTTTACCACAATCGGGGCAGGCGTCAGCCGTTGGCTCGTCCCATGTCATGAAATCACATGTGGGATAACTGCCGCAGCCAAAAAATTTGTTGCCGTTTTTTGACTTTTTCTGCAGCAGCTTGCCGCCGCATTTGGGACAATTACCCGGCATTTCTGTTACTATAGGCTTGGTGCTTTTGCATTCGGGGTATCCGGGACAGGCCAAAAACTTGCCAAACCGGCCGCTTTTGATAACCATATTGCGGCCACACAGGTCGCAAACCTCCTCGGTTTCCACCTCGGGCACCTTAACGCGCACACCGTCCATATTTTTTTCGGCCGTTTCCAGTACAACTTCAAAACCGCCGTAAAAATCTGATACAGTTTTAACCCAGTTGAGCTTTCCGTCCTCAACCTTGTCAAGGTCGGTTTCCATTTTGGCCGTGAAATCCACATCCACAATATCGGAAAAATTACCCTTCATCAAATCGGTAACGACCTCGCCAAGCGCCGTAGGCAAAAGCGCCTTTTTGTCACGTTCGACATATTCGCGGCTGATTATTGTAGATATAGTCGGGGCATAAGTGCTGGGTCGGCCTATGCCGTTTTCCTCCAGCGCTTTTATCAGCGTGGCCTCGGTATATCGCGGCGGCGGCTGGGTGAAATGCTGGTTTGGCTCAAGCGATTTCAGGCTAAGAACATCGTCTTTTTTCAGGTCGGGCAACGCTGTGCCCTCCTCCTCGTCGTCATTGTCCTCAACATAAAGCACGGTAAATCCGTCAAATTCCACGGTGAAACCGCTGGCCTTAAAAACGTAGTCTTTTTCGGCCGCAGCCTTTATGTCCACAGCCTTTGTGCTGAGCTTGCAGGGTGACATAAGGCTGGCTATAAACCGCTTCCAGATAAGATTATAAAGCTTGTACTGGTCGGAAGCCAAGTTGTCCTTAACCTGCTCGGGTGTTATGGACGGCGTGGATGGACGGACGGCCTCATGGGCATCCTGCGCGTTGGACTTGGATTTATAATAGCGCGGAGTTTCAGGCAAATATTTTGTGCCATAACGCTCGCCAATATAGGCCGTGCCCTCAGTGCGTGCCTCTTCGGATATGCGCAGCGAATCGGTACGCATGTATGTTATGAGACCTATTGTGCCCACTCCGTCCACCTCAACGCCCTCGTACAGCGACTGGGCGGCGCGCATGGTGCGCGCGCTGGTGAAGCCCAGCTTGCGCGAGGCTTCCTGCTGCAGGGTCGAGGTTATAAACGGCGGAGCCGGCTGACGTGTTTTTGTGCCTGTTTTAACAGCATCTACGCTGTACTGCGCTGATTTCAGTGCCTCAAGAAGGGCGTTGGCCTCATCTTCGTTGGTTATTTTGATTTTTTCTTTAGAACCGTAAATGCCATGAAATTTCGCAGCAAAATCCTTTGTGCCCAGCTTGCTCAGCAGAGCATCAAGCGACCAATATTCCTCAGGAATAAAGGCGCGTATCTCGACCTCGCGGTCGCATATCATTCTAACAGCCACAGACTGAACACGGCCAGCAGACAATCCGCTTTTTACCTTTTTCCATAAAAACGGACTGATCTTATAGCCCACAAGCCTGTCAAACACGCGGCGTGCCTGCTGCGCATCAACCAAATCAAGATCAATAGCGCGCGGATTTTGCATACCGTTGTTTATACCGGTTTTGGTTATTTCATTAAAGGTTATGCGGTTTTTATCGGCAGTATCAAGCGCAAGGATCTGCGCCAGATGCCATGAAATAGCCTCCCCCTCGCGGTCAGGGTCGGTTGCGAGATAAACATTACCGGCTCCGGCTGCCGCTTTTTTCAGCTTGTCGAGCACGTCTTTTTTACCCGTCATGTTGATATATGTTGGGGTAAATCCGTTTTCAACGTCTATGCCCAATTTGCTTTTTGGCAAATCACGAATGTGGCCATTGCTGGCCAAAACGTCATAATTAGCACCCAGATATTTTTTTATTGTCTTTGCCTTTGCGGGTGACTCAACAATCACAAGATTTTTTGCGGCTGACGCCGTTTTAGTCTTTGATTTCGTTTTTGCTGCGCTTTTCTTCGGCGCAGCTTTAGACGTGCCCTTGGTTTTTGACACAGTTTTGGTCGTAGGTTTTGTCATACAATCCTCCAAAAAAGGTGTTATCGTTTTTTATATTGATTTCCCGGCATTGCCAGCACATCGCCCATTATTTCCATCTCGGTCAGCGCGGCAAGCAAATCTCCGGTCGGGATACCTGTTGATTGCTGCAAAAAGTCAATTGTGTGAAGTGTTGCCGGCACCATAGCATCGTATATCTTTTGCGCAATTTCACTTTTAGGGTATGTTTCCACAGGATTTTGCGGAATTTTTTCGCTTTTGTGCGGTATTACCTCTGCCTGTTTTATTTGCGGTTCCCCTTGTGATTTCGCAGACTTTCTTACAGGCGGCCTACCTGGTTTTCTGCCCGGGCGCGGCCCGCTGTTGGGCAGGTTTTCAAGCATAACGTCCATAAGCGAAGCACCCGATGCGTCCCAGTCGATTTTATCCGTAAATTCAGGGAAATTTACATAATTGGCCAAAAGCTCGCTGGCCGAATCTATGGCAACTGCGCCCTCGCGCAGCAAAATATTTATACCCTGCGCATTTGGAAGCATAGGATTCATTTTCACAACATATATGTCGCGGTTTTGGTCGGCGGCGTGGTGCGCCGTGATAAGAGCGCCCGATTCGGCATCGGCCTCAATAACCGCAACGGCACGGCTGATACCCGACATAATGCGGTTTCTAACGGGAAAATGGTGCGGCAAAGGCGGCGCATTAGGCGAATATTCGCTTATAACGGCGCCCCGTTTAGCAATCGCCCTGCGCATAGGCATGTTGTCCATCAGATAATTATAGTTTATACCACAGCCCAAAACGCAAACAGTCTGCCCGCCCGCGTTCAGCGCGCCATGCAGACAGCTCGTATCTATTCCGTTAGCTCCTCCGCTGACGACAACAGCGCCGGCAGAAGCCAAATCATCGGCCAAAATGCCGGCAACGCGTTCGCCCTGACGGGTTGATTTGCGCGTACCTACCATGGCTACGCCCAGCTCGCGGTCCATATTGGGCAGGGTTCCCCAGCAATACAGCACGGCAGGCGAATTTGGAATGTTTTTCAAAAGGACAGGATATTCCTCGCTTTCAGGCGTGAGGATATCTATATAAAGTTCAGCACACAGTTTTAGCTGACTGTACGCATTCTTGAGGTCGGTTTTATTTATGCGGCTAAGTTCCACAGCCGTAAACAGGCCGCAACGTTCTCGCTGGGCAGGAGTAGCTTTATATAGCTGTTCGGGGTTTTGAAACAGGTTTACAACCGGATGAAGCAAATTGCTGCCAACGCCCAAAACCTCTTGCAGCCATATCCAGTATATGGTTGAATCCATGTTTCTCCCCTCCTTATCATGCTTTGCAAATCAGCTATTGCACAGAATGTAGGCTATAATTGCGGCGGCAGCCGCCGCATTGAGCGATTCAGAGCCGCCCTTAATCGGTATTATTATATTTTGGTCACAGCGCAAAATAGTCTCGCAGCTGAGGCCATGTCCTTCGTTTCCAATAAAAACAGCAGCTCCGGCAGAAAAATCGGATTTATTCAACGGCAATGCAGCTTCATCCAGCGCGGCGGCATAAGCCGGAACGTCCGCCGCAGAAAGAGCCGAAAACACTTCATCGGCTTCCGCTTTTGCCACAGGCAGGCGCATAAGCGCACCCATCGCGGCGCGCTGCGCTTTTGGGTTGTACATATCGCAGCCGCCCTCGCCAGTAAGCACAAGCGCATCTACTCCGAGCGCCTCGCAGCTTCGGGCAACAGCGCCCAGATTGGCCGGGTCGGATATGTTTTCAAGTACAATATACCGGCCGCCCGACACAATATTGCTAACGGCAAAACCGGACTCGGGTATAACACATTCACACACCATGCCCTGCGGCGTCACTGTATCAGATATTTTTTTCAAAATATCCGACGTAACGACAAAGCATTGCCTTGCCGCGGACAAAACAGTATTTACCGCGTCGCCGCTGCGATCAGCGGCAGAAGCCGTATAATAAAGCGTATCCACCTTTATGCCAAAGCGTACGGCATCGGCACAAAGCTTTGTTCCCTCTACTATAAAACGGCCGGTTTCGGCGCGGAACGATGAGCTTTTACAAAGCTTGGCCGCCCGCTTTATGTTCGGGTTGGACAGGCTAGAAATCGTCACCGGCTGTGTCGTTGGCTGCGTCATGTGATATGCCCCCTGTATAATTAAAGCGCGCCCGAAGACCTTTTCTCGGGCGCAGTTTTATACTATTTGCCCAGCGCCGTTTTGGCGGTGGATACAAGGGATGCAAAGCCGGCAGAATCACTGACGGCCAGTTCGGCCAACATTTTACGGTTTATCTGTATGTCGGATTTTTTAAGACCGTTCATAAATGTAGAATAATTCATGCCGTTCATTTTAGCACCGGCCGAAATGCGTGTTATCCACAGACGGCGAAAATCGCGTTTTTTGAGGCGGCGGCCGATATATGCGTACTGGCCTGATTTGAATACTGCCTCTTTTGCCGTTTTAAACAGACGGGATTTTGCGCCAAAATAACCTTTGGCAAGTTTTAATACTTTTTTTCTTCTTTTGCGCGTCATCATAGCGCCTTTTATACGAGCCATTTTAATTCTCCTTCAGTTATTATTAGCGTTTATTTATAAGGAATAAGGCGCTTTACCTGTGCGACATTCGTCTCATCGGCCATAACGTTCTTTCTCAGGTTGCGCTTGCGTTTTGTTGATTTCTTAGTGAGAATGTGCGATTTTCCGGCATGGGCGCGTTTAACCTTTCCGGTTTTAGTGAGGTTAAAGCGTTTTTTCGCCCCGCTGTGAGTTTTAAGTTTGGGCACGGTTGGTTCCTCCTTAAATTTTAACATGCATTGATGTTGTTTTATTATTTTGAAGCCTTTGGCGACAAAAACATAAGCATAGTACGGCCATCCATTTTAGCGGCCTTATCCAAATTGGCATGCTCGTCAAGAGCCTCGGCAAAGCGAGCCATAGTATTAAGCCCGATTTCGGGATGCCCCAGCTCGCGGCCGCGAAACCGAATGGACACCTTCAGTTTGTTTCCGCTCTGCAAAAACTTAATGGCATGATTGGCCTTGGTATCAAAATCGTGCTTGTCGATATTAAGCCCGAGACGTATTTCCTTCATCTCTACAACGTGCTGATTTTTCCGGGCTTCCTTTTCGCGCTTGGCCTGCTCGAAATTATACTTGCCGTAATCCATGATTTTACAAACCGGCGGCTTGGCCGACGGCGAAATCATAACAAGGTCCATATCTTTTTGGTAGGCCAGATGAAGCGCATCTTTAGCCGGCATAAGGCCGAGCTGACCGCCTTCACTGTCTACAACACGAACCTCTTGCTCACGAATAGCCTCGTTGATAAGATGGCTGGGCTTGCTGTCTTTTTTAGCTATGGTCGAACACCTCCATAAAAATATAAAACGCAGACGCTGTAAAACGTCTGCGCATAAGGACATTACAATGCGGCTGTGCCGCTTTGCTCCTGATTACACTTTGCGGACATGCATAAAGCACCCGGGCAAAGGTGAGCACGCAGACAATGCTGTGCTACTTTTAAAAAAGAAAAATATTTAATTAACCGAAAGCTTTCAGAGCGACAAGATTTGCCACAATTACCAACACAAGAAAAGCGATACAGGCAATTTTGGTAATGCGCTTGGCCTTTGAATCAAAGTCGCGCGCACCTTTTTTAGACATAAACGTATCGGCGGCACCGCTGATAACACCGTTTACTCCGCTGCGACGGCCTTCCTGACCGAGCACAAAAAATATAATTACCAATGAGGTGATAAGCACCAGAACACCTATAGTGATTTCAAACCAACCCATGATTTACCTCCCTTTACAGCTGCCAATACAAGGACAGCTAGAGCATAATACCACATTTCCCAAGAAAATGCAATAGTTTATTTAAAATTTTATGTCATCAATATCGTCAAACTCGGACATGTCGGTAAAGCTTAGCTCCCCGCGAACATCAACGCCGCTCGGCGTGATGACATATGTGCTGGCGGCCACACGCTTAAACTGGCCATTCTGCGAATATGTTACGCCGGCGAGAAAATCGACAAGCTTGCGCGCCGCATTGGGCGAAACCGATTCAAGGTTTAGCACTACCGTGTTGCCTCCCATAAGATGATCGGCTATTGTCGTTGCTTCTCCGAAGCCTTCAGGCTTTACCAATACCATTTGATATCCTCCCGCTGAACTGAAATTAACCACCTTGCTGCCGGACACCTGAGGAGAACGGCGCTCCGCCTTTGAGGGGCGCTCGGACACACGTTGCTCGGGCGCACGCTGCTCAGCGCGGTCGTATCTCTGAGAGCGGTAATTATCATATGAATCCTTGTATGTAGTGCGCTCGTTTCCCTCGTTATAATAGCTGCCGCCCGAAGGTGCCGGAACGCCGGACGAAGATATATCATCGTCATCTTCTTCGTATCCGTAATAATCTTCGCTGTCGTAATCGTCTTCAGGAACACTCACGATGTTTTTGATTTTGTCAAGAAAGCCCATTATCTGCACTCCTTAATATTGTTTGACTAAAGGCCGAAATCTGCCTTCTGATCATCTGTGGCCGAACAGCGCCGTGCCTATCCGCACTATCGTTGCTCCACACATAATGGCCGGAACATAGTCGTCCGACATTCCCATAGATAAATGCATTGTAGTACTATTATCCTTTTTTTTGCCGCAAATGTCAACAAATAGTTTTTGCATTTTTTCAAAATACAAATATTTTCCTGATTTTTCATGATTAAACGGCGGTATTGTCATAAGGCCGCGAAGGCGTATCCCCCTGGTTTCACGTGCCATTTCAGCCGCTTCAGCTATTTCCTCAGATAGAAATCCGCCTTTGGCTTCTTCGCTGCCAATATTTACCTCCAGCAGTATATCCATGATTTTTCCTATACGTACGCTCTCTTCAGCTATCACATTCAGCAGCCGCAGTGAGCCAACCGACTCTATCATATCCGCTTTATCAACTATATATTTCACCTTATTTGTCTGAAGGTTTCCTATAAAATGCCGTTCGATATTTTCTAAATTAAGCGAATCATATTTGGACAGGTATTCCTGTACGCGGTTTTCGCCTATGGCCGAAAGGCCGCAGGATATAGCATGGTTTATCAGCTCTGCCGGCTGGGTTTTGGTCGCGCCCAGCAATAAAGCGCTGTCTGTACGGCCGCTTTTTTGCAGAGCGTCTGCAATTTCCCCGGTTATCCTCTGATAGGCATTATCAAAAAAGCTAAAACTATCGGGCGATGTTTTTCCTGTCATACAAATCCCTTCCATCAACAATAACCTCATCATAAAGCCGCAGGCCTGTTTTGGTTTCCTCGTCGTATTTGCAGATAAAATAGCCCTCATAGCTGAACAGTATGTCCAGCGGGACAAACCTCATTTGCGTGTCTTTAAGCACGTAAACGCCCCTAACACTGTCCACCGTTCTCACAGCGCGGCTGTTTACCCGCAAGCCGGTATACGGCTTGTAATTCACCGTTATATCAGCCTTACGCAGCAAAGCAATGTCACGGTCGAGCATATCTGTGCGCAATTTCAGGGTTATATCATCCTTATCGTTGCCGCGTATAATAGCATCCACAACAACGGGCAGCTCGCGATTGTCCAAAGTATTTATGACAATTGTGAGCTCGTCCCCCTCCTTAACACTAACCGAATGATCAAAGCTAACAGGGATATATATATACGTGGAGCTTCCTGATATAATCGTTCCTACAAGCCCTGCCGGAAGAGGCTGGGGCTGCATGGCCGCAATCTGTTCATAGCTTTTGTCTTTTAGCGCATTCTCGGTGAACACCGATTCAAACCCATCGGCCGACTGAATAAACAATCCCGCCTGAGGCGCGATTATAGCTACCGGGTTGCCCGAGATTTTCGCCCTTACTTCGGCCTGCTCGGCCTTCAGCTCATTTATCCGCGACTGGTAATCAACAGATACGCCGGCCACAGATGCGCGCCGGCCCAAATTAAGAAGCAGCCTTTCATCAGCAGCAGAGGCCTCTATAGGACGCATATTCCCAGCCGCATTGAGTATACTCAAAAATTCGGTTTCTATCTGCTTGTCCAATATATTTATATCGGGAACCTCATCGGTTTTCAGGCTAAGCTCGGTTATAACGGCAATTTGCCCGCTCAGCTTTTGATAAAGCCTTTTTGCGTCGGCAGCCTCCACAGAAGGAAAAGCCTCGGCCACTATCCCGCCAGTCTGAACACGCTGCCCATCACACGGGGAATTTAAAACGTCCCCGTCTTTGAGCCCGCTATATGTGACAAGCGTCTGTGAATGCGCGAAATAGGCCATGGCCGATTCGCTGTCATAAGCTGTATACTGCGTGACCAATTCGGTGTTTATGCCATAGTTACGGTTGAAAAAGACCTGATACACCATAAACGATGACAAAAACAGCACAAGCATGGCCAGCAAAAATCCCTTTAAAGATTTTGACATATACCTACTCTATACCTCCGTCCGAATCAACATGTGAAAGGCCCAAATCGCCCAAAGGAACAATCGTCGATATAGCATGCTTATACAAAAGCTGGGTTTTATTTTCACAATCCACCAGTACGGTGAACGAATCAAAGCTTTTCACAGTTGCCCTGAACTGAAACCCGTTGGTCAAAAAAAAGGTGAGCGCCGCCTTGTTTTTGCGTGCAGCATTTAAAAACTCATCTTGAAGGCTTGGCTGCATTTTTTACAACCTCCTTTTTAGTCGGCAGTATAATAAGTTATTATATCATTCTGCGAATGATATTTCAAGAAAAACAAGACATATTTTTTATATTTCTACTCACATTCCAGCTCGCGAAAAGCATCGCTTTCTTCCAGCTCTGTAACAGCAAGCATAGGCAGCGCATCAGATATGCGTTTTGCCAGCACCGGCTTTATAATGGCCTCGGTGGCATAATGGCCACATAGTATCAGCTTTAGCCCAAGGCTATCAGCCAGCAGTGCCTTGCTGTGAGACACCTCGCCTGTTAGCATGGTGTCGGCGCCCGCCGCCGCGGCCGAAAGAATAAACTCCCCGCCGCCGCCCGAGCATACAGCCAAGCGGCTAACCGCACCGTACCCCACAATACGTGGCCGCGTGCCAAACCGCGCTCCGGCCAATGCAGCAATTTCGTCCAGTTTCATTGGTTTCGGCAACATAAACATCCGGCCCAAAGGCGGCTTGCCCGGCTGTGAAATATCAGGTGTTCCCCAACATTGGCTAAACCCCATAATTTCACATAAGCGGTCGTTTATGCCGCCTACCGCTGCATCCAGATTCGTATGCAAGCATATAGCCGACATACCGTTGCGCGCCAATAGATAGGGCGCTGCGCGGCTGTCAAGATTTTTCGGCCCAGGAAACATCACGGGGTGGTGACTTACTATGAGATTAACTCCTGCTGCAGCCGCCCGCTCTATAGTTCGCGGCGTGATGTCCAGCGCCACCCCGACAGATGTTACCCTATCATTCGCATTGCCCACCAAAATTCCACAATTGTCCCAGCTATGCTCGGTTCCAAACGGAGCAAATTCATGCAGCACATCATAGACGTTTTTTACTGTTATGTTCATTTCAATTCCCCTTTTCAGCTATGTATATATGATAAGTTCTGCGGCCCTCGGCCACGGTTTCGTGGCCTGTTATATTAAAGCCCGCTGAAACCAATCTTCTTTCCAGCCTTTCCGGCCGGCTCATAGGATTGAGTATAAAACGGTGATGGCCGGGATATGAAAAGCCTCTGGCCTCCAATATCTCAGCTATGGTTTCACCGCCCATTCCGGCGATGACGATATCATCCACGGAATGAGGATCTATAGCTTGCAGCCCGTTAGAGCGTAAAACCTCTATCTGCCCGCCAAGACCGGCGGCCGCAATGTTTTCTCTGGCCCTGTTCAGAGGGCCTTCGGCAATGTCGGCCGCCACCGCGGCACTTATAATCCCGGTTTTCACAAGGTGTATCGGCAGGCGGGCATGGTCTGTGCCGATGTCGGCCAGGCGGCGGCCCGGCCTGACAAG
>JGI994J12354_10002047_pt1 | contig 20096 bp, 22 predicted proteins | sample IntmicLarv3ML3BL_FD_12354 | JGI IMG/M metagenome (IMG submission 12354)
AAAAAATCACCCCTCACCCAAAGCCCCCAAACCCCCAAAAATTGCAGCACCTGCCGCAACAAACAAAAAAATCATCCAAAATCACCCCTCACCCACGCCAGCCATAACACCCCTAACTCCCCAGCCCAAATTCCCACCTCTCACACCCCATTTAAAACCAAAAAACGGCTCCGAAGCCAAAGCCCCGAACCCGTTTTTTTATTCTATTTCAGCCTCTCAGCCCTCGGCAAAACCGCCCAAAGCCAAAAGCCCTCCAGCCAAAGCCCTCACCAAAGCGTCGCCTCAAAAGCCCCAAGCACCAGCCCTTAAAGCCATAATCGCTCTCGACAAAAACCCAAAGCCGTCTATTTTTCCAAGCTCCGCCGCACCCTAGAAAGCCCCTTAGAAATCTTCAAATGCTGCGGACAAACCCTTTCACAAGCCCCACACCGGTTACAGTCCGAAGCCTTTGCCGCACCGCCCAAAATCATCTCCCTATACCTCTTCGGCACATCAGAATCGTTCCGGGACAAAACATGCTCATTTAGCATAACAAAATAATCCGAAATCGCAATTTCCTTCGGACAGTGCGAAAGGCAGTAATTGCAAGCTGTACAGGAAATAATATCCTGCCTGACAAAATGCTCAACCGAAGCCTCAAGCGCCGAAACCTCAAGACCCGAAAGCGGCTCAAAGTCCTGCATAAAAGCCGTGTTCTCGTCCATCTGCGCAAAATCGCTCATACCGGACAAAACCATAAAAACCCCCGGCAGGCTCGCACAAAACCGCACAGCCAAAGAAGCCGCAGACCCCGAAAGCCCCTCAAAAAGCCCCAAAGCCTCCTCCGGAAGCTTCGCAAGCCGCCCGCCCTTAATCGGCTCCATGGCAATAATGGGCTTTCCAAACCGCCGCGCAACCTCATAGCAAGCCCCAGCCTGCACAATCCCGTCCTCCCAGTCCAGATAGTTAATCTGAAGCAAAACAAATTCCATCTGAGGCTGCTCCGTCAAAATTTTCTCAAGAAGCTCCGCGTCATCATGAAAAGAAAATCCAAGCGAGCGAATCTTCCCCTGCCGCTTCATCTCGTCCACAAAATCAAAGGTTCCAAAATCTTTCGCCTGCTCATAAACCGTCTTAGTCAGGTTGTGCACAAGATAATAGTCAAAAAAAGAAACCCCACATCGGCGAAGCTGCTCCTCAAAAAGCCTCTCATTGTCCGCCGCACTCTTCAAAAAAAACGGCGGCAGCTTGTCCGCAAGCAAAAAGCTCTCCCTCGGATATCTCTCCACAAGCGCCGTTTTCATCGCCCTCTCCGAAAACCCGTCGTGATACATGTAAGCCGTGTCAAAAAAATTAAATCCACGCTCCATAAAAAGGTCAACCATCCGGCAAAGCTCTTGCATGTCAATGCTTTTAAGGTCACCCTTGTCCGCAAGCGGCAGACGCATAGTTCCAAAACCAAGTTTTTTCATAAAAAATCTCTCCCAAAAATCATGTTCCCCTAAATTATCCACCCTTCCGCCCCTCAAGTCAAGCAAAACTCACCACAGCCCATCAAAATCACAAACCTTGTATACATTCCCCAATTTCCCCACCCCAAATCCCCTTAAATTTGCACCGCACTTTACTTGACTAACGCGCTGCCATGGTAGTATAATATCACAATAAATAGCTATCAATCTCAGGAGGTCCCCTCATGGACTATAAAGTAAACCTACACAGCCTCGCAGAAAAAGCAATGTTCGACCTTCGCGCGCTGTATAAAAAAAGCGGCTACACCCACTTCTGCCTAAGCAAGTTCGAGCATTACGACTTCTACGCCCAAAACAAAAGCTTCATAACCGGCACCTCCCTTCTAACCTTCACAGATACAAACGGCGCACTCCTCGCCCTAAAGCCCGATATAACCCTCTCCATCGTCAAAAGCACAAAATCCCAAAACGGCGCCTTTCAAAAAGTCTATTATAACGAGAGCGTCTACCGCGCCGGCGACGGCGCCCCCTTCCGTGAAATCATGCAAACCGGGCTCGAATGCATCGGACCTCTCGATACCCTGAGCATCTGCGAGGTCATAAGCCTCGCCGCCGAAAGCCTCGCAAAAATAAACGAAGCCTACATCCTGGACATCTCCCACATCGGGCTGCTCTCCGGCTTTATAAAAACCATAACAGAGCACGAGCCATCTCGCAAAGCCCTCCTGCGCCACGCCGAAGAAAAAAACACCCACGACGCAGTCTCAATCTGCAAGCAGCTCGGCGCAGCCCCCGAGCAGATAGAGGCACTAAAAACCCTCTTCCTCCTGCGCGGCACTCTAAAAGAAACCCTCCCCGTCCTCGCAAAAATGAACTTAGGAAAAAGCGCCGCCCCCGCGCTGGAGGAGCTATCCCAAATCTCCTCCCTCCTGGACGAAACAGACCTGTCCGAAAAAATCTACCTCGACCTTTCCCTAATGGGCGACGAGAGCTATTACAACGGCATAATCTTCCGCGGCTTCATAAAAGACATCGCCCTGCATGTCCTCTCCGGCGGACGCTATGACGCCCTGCTGCGAAAAATGAATAAGGAAGGCGGCGCAATCGGCTTCGCCGTCTATTTAGACAGACTAACCCAGCCCCAGCCCAATCCCCCCTGCGACGTAGACATCCTCCTTCTAACAAAAGAAACCGACGACCCAAAACAAGTCGCCGCCCTCATAAAAACTCTAACCAGCTCCGGACAAACCGTCCGGGTAGACCGCGCAAAACCGGAAGATCTAAAATACAAAAAGCTTCTTCACACACAGGAGGCGCTAAAATGACAAAAAAAGACCCCCTCAACATCGCCCTGCCAAAAGGACGCAGCGGCAAAGCCGTCTATAAAATCTTCGAGCGCGCCGGCTTTGCCTGCCCCGACATCCTCTCCGAAACACGCCGCCTAATCTTTGAAAACGAAACCTCCACCCTCCGCTTCTTTTTCGTAAAGCCCTCCGATGTCGCAATCTATGTCCAGCACAGCGCGGCAGACCTTGGCATAGTCGGTCGCGACATCCTGCTGGAGCATTCGCCCGATGTCTACGAGCTTCTAAATTTCGCAGTTGCCAAATGCCGCATGTCCGTCTCTGGACCTCCCGGCATCTGCCACAGCAACAAAAAAATCCTCCGTGTCGCAACAAAATTTCCAAACATAACCAAAGACTATTACGCCTCCCAAAGCCGCGATATAGATATAATAAAGCTAAACGGCTCAATTGAACTCGCCCCAATCCTCGGCTTGTCCGATGTAATAGTGGATATCGTAGAAACCGGCGCAACCCTCCGCGAAAACGGGCTTGAGGAGCTAGAAACCATAACAGAAATAAGCGCACGCCTAATCGCAAATAAAGCAAGCTACAAATTCAAATATGACAAAATAAACCAAATAACAAAAAATCTTGCCGCCATCCTCGAAAAATAAAAAACCACTGGCAAGCTTGAAAGGAAAAGAAAAAATGATTAAAATATACGAAATTGGAAAAATCTCCGATGCCGAAATCTTCGCTCGCGAAGAAGATGTTCAAAACATCGGCAAAATCGTAAAAGATATCCTGGAGGATGTCCGCCAAAACGGCGACCGTGCCGTCATGAAATACGCAGAAAAATTCGACGGCGGCGCCCCCACCGCCCTAGAAGTCACCGAAGATGAAATAGACAAAGCCACAAAAGCCCTCGACCCTGCCTTCATCGAGGTTCTGAAAAAATCCTGTGAAAACTTAAAAAGCTTCCACAAACTCCAGCTTCGCGAGGGGTTTGAAACAAAAAAAGAAAACGGCATAATCCTCGGACAGCGCGTCCTGCCGCTCGAGCGTGTCGGGCTATATGTCCCCGGCGGCACAGCAAGCTATCCCTCGTCCGTACTCATGAACTGCATCCCCGCCGTCCTCGCCGGAGTTTCCGAAATCGTGATGGTAAGCCCGGCAAAAGGCGGCATAATCCCACCGGCAATCCTTGCCGCCGCGCGCATAGCCGGAGTCGGCAAAATCTTCAAAACCGGCGGCGCTCAAGCCGTTGCCGCCTTGGCTTATGGAACAGAGTCCATTCCAAAGGTCGATAAAATCGTAGGGCCCGGAAACGCCTTCGTCGCAGAAGCAAAAAGACAGGTCTACGGAATGGTAGACATCGACATGATAGCCGGACCAAGCGAAATTCTGGTCATTGCCGACGAAAAATCAAATCCCTCCTTCATCGCCGCCGACCTTCTCTCCCAAGCCGAGCACGACATGCTCGCCTCCGCCGTTCTGACAACCGACAGCCTCTCCCTCGCAAAAGCCGTCCAAGCAGAGCTAGAGCGCCAAATCTCCCTCCTCCCTCGCGAGGAAATCGCAAGACACTCAATAGATAACTACGGAAAAATAATCGTCTGCAAAGACTTAGAAGAAGCCGTAGCCGCCGCAAACCGCATAGCCCCTGAGCACCTCGAAATCTGCACCGACGCCCCCTTTGATTATCTTCCAAAAATCAAAAATGCAGGCTCTGTTTTCCTCGGACGCTATTGCCCCGAAGCCGTGGGCGACTATTTCTCCGGCTGCAACCACACCCTCCCGACAAGCGGCACAGCAAGGTTCTCCTCCCCCCTCTCCGTGGATGATTTCATAAAAACCACCCAGTATATGTATTATTCCGAAGCCGCCCTAAAAGCTCAAGGCGCAGACATCGCCCTCTTCGCCGAAGCCGAAGGTCTAAAAGCACACGCAAAAAGCGTAACAATAAGACTCCAGGAGCTCTAATCCCCAAGCCCCACAAAACCACCGCCCCACACGGCGCAAAAAAGGACTGAATAAAAATTGAGCCAATTTCTCTCCCCCCGTTTCAAAATCTTTGAAACCTACACCCCCGGCGAGCAGCCGCAAGACAAAAAATATATAAAGCTAAACACAAACGAATCCCCCTATCCCCCCTCGCCCAAAACAATCGCGGCAGCAGCCCCCACCGCCACCGCCCTAAACCTCTACAGCGACCCGGAGCAAAAAGCTCTCTGCTGCGCCGCCTCCGCCCTTTTCGGCGTCCCCCCTGAAAATATCCTGCCCGTAAACGGCTCGGACGAAGCGCTAAACTATGCCTTCATGTCCTTCTGCACAGAAAACACCGCAATAGCCTACCCCTCCATAAGCTACGGCTTCTATCCCGTCCTCGCCGCCCTCCACGGCGTCCCGGCACAGGAAATCCCACTAAACGAAGACCTTTCAATAAATCCCCACAGCTTCCACGCCCTCAAAAAAACCATAGTGATAGCAAATCCAAACGCCCCAACAGGCATCGCCCTGCCCCTCTCCCAAATCGAAGAAATCATTGCCGCAAACCCTGAAAACATAGTGATAATCGACGAAGCTTATGTAAGCTTCGGTGCCCAAAGCGCCATCCCCTTGATAAAAAAATATAAAAACCTCCTGGTAACGCGCACCTTCTCAAAATCCCACAGCCTCGCCGGTGCACGCCTCGGCTTCGCCATAGCAGACAAAGACCTAATCGCAGACCTGAACATAATAAAATACTCCACAAACCCCTACAACATAAACAGCATGACCGCCGCCTGCGGCATAAGCGCAATCGAAACAAACGCCTACTACAAAAAAAACTGCGCAGAAATAATAGAAACTCGCGAAGAAACCGCCGCAACCCTTCGCACTTTGGGCTTTCAGCTAACAAACTCAAAAGCAAACTTCCTGTTTGCCAAATGTGATATAATATCTGGCAAAGCTCTCTATACAAAACTAAAATCCCACGGCATCCTAGTGCGCCATTTCGACAAGCCGGGCATTTCAAACCATCTGCGCATAACAATAGGCACCAAAACTCAAATGCAAGAGCTTATCTCCGCAGTCCAAAAAATCCTGAAAGAGCACACTCTCCCTTAAAATCAAAAGACAGCAGGTGACACATATGAAATCCGTAAGCCTCTCGCGCAAAACAACAGAAACCGACATAAGCCTGCACCTAAAAATAAACGGCACAGGCGAAGCTCTCATAAAAACCCCCTGCGGCTTCCTAAACCACATGCTAAACCTCCTCGCCCACCACGCACGCTTAAATCTTTCCATAACCTGCACCGGCGACACCGAGATAGACTATCACCACAGCGTTGAAGACATCGGCATCTGCCTTGGCGAAGCTCTAAAGCAAGCCCTCGGCACAAAAGCCGGCTTAACTCGCTATGGCGATGCAGCCGTCCCGATGGACGAAGCCCTCGTCCTCGCCGCCATAGACCTCTCCGGTCGCAGCTGCCTCGTTTTCGACCTTCCGATAGAAGCCCAAAAAATCGGCGATTTTGACACCGAGCTTCTCGAGGAATTTTTCGCCGCCTTCGTCCGCGCCTCCGGCACAACGCTCCACATAAAAAAACTCTCCGGCAAAAACGCCCACCACATCGCCGAATGCGCGTTCAAAGCCTTCGCACGCGCCCTTCGCTGCGCCTGCAAAATCGACGAAGCCTTGGGCGACGCAATCGCCTCCACCAAGGGCACGCTATGACAGTGATAATAGACTACGGCGTCGGAAATCTCTTCTCGCTCGAGCAAGCCTTCAAAGCCATCGGCGAGCCTGTAAAAATCTCAAGCAGCGTACAGGAAATCACAAATGCGCCCCGGCTCGTCCTTCCCGGTGTCGGCGCTTTCAAAAACGCTGCCGCCCAGCTTCGCGCCTGCGGACTTTGGGACCTTATCCTCGCGCGCGCAAACGCCGGCGTCCCAATCCTCGGCATCTGCCTTGGAATGCAGCTCCTCTTTGAAAAAAGCCACGAATTCGGAGAAAGTGAAGGACTCGCTCTTCTCCCCGGCGAAATCCGCCCAATCGCAGAGCGTGTCCCCAAAACCCTAAAAATCCCCCAAATCGGCTGGAACCGCCTAAAGCTCCAAGGAAACTCCGAGCTTTTCAAATATATAAAAGACGACGACTTCGTCTACTTCGTCCATTCCTACTATGCCGATTGCAGCCCAGAAAACCTAATCGCCACAACAAGCTACGGCGTGCCCCTAACTGCTGCCGTTCAAAAAGGCAGCATCTGCGGCTGCCAGTTCCACCCCGAAAAAAGCGGCGCTGTCGGTCTTGCCATCCTCCGCGGCTTTTTGAGCCTAAGCTGACAAAAACAAAAAAACACCAAAGGAGGCACCCCCCTTGAACATTTTCCCTGCGATAGACCTGTACGACGGAATGGCAGTCCGCCTTCTCCAAGGCGACTATAACCAAATGACCGTCTATAAAAAAAACGCCGCCATAAAAGCCGCACAATTCGAAGCCCAAGGCGCAAAGCACCTTCACATAGTCGATCTAAACGGCGCACGCGGCGGCTCGCCCCAAAATTTTGATGTAATTTCCTCAATCGTCTCAGAAAGCAAGCTAAAAATCCAAGTAGGCGGCGGCATAAGAAACGAGGAAACCATAAAAGAATATCTAAACGCCGGCGCAGAGCGTGTAATCCTCGGCACAGCCGCACTCGAAGGCAGAAAATTCCTCGGCGACATGGTTCTGCGCTATGGCGACAAAATCGCCGTCGGCGTTGATTTAATGCGCGAGTTTGTCGCCGTAAACGGCTGGACAAAAATGAGCGAGGTAAAATTTTTCGACTACATGCGCGACCTCTGTGGGCTCGGCGTAGAAACCGTAATCTGCACAGACATCTCGCGCGACGGCGCAATGTTCGGACCAAACCACAAACTCTATGAGGACATGACCGCACAGTTCCCCCTGGTAAACATCATCGCCTCCGGCGGCGTCTCAAGCCTTGAGGATGTGCGCCGCCTCGCCCGTGTCCCTCTCTGCGGCGCAATAATCGGGCGCGCTCTCTATAACGGCGCAATAAATCTCAGCGAAGCCCTCGCGGAGGCAGAATGATTACAAAACGAATCATCCCCTGCCTAGATGTAAAAGACGGACGTGTCGTAAAAGGCATAAATTTCAAAGGTCTTCAGGACATCTCCTCCCCCGTCACCCTCGCAAGGCACTATTGCGAAAGCGGCGCAGACGAGCTGGTGTTCTACGACATCACAGCCTCCTCAGAAGGTCGCGCCCTCTTCACCGATGTGCTAAAGCGAGTCGCCTCCGAAATCTTCATCCCTCTCACAGTAGGCGGCGGCATAAACACCCTTGCCGACTTCGACAGAGTGCTAAAATGCGGCGCAGACAAGGTGAGCATAAATTCCGGCGCAATAAAAAACCCAGACCTAATAAGCGAAGCCGCAAAAAAATACGGCAGCCAGTGCGTTGTCCTCTCCGCCGACATAAAGCGCGAAAACGGCGTTTTCACCATCTTCACAAAAGGCGGCCGTGAAAATACAGGCATCGAAGCCCTCTCGTGGCTCCGCCGTGCCGAAGCCTCCGGCGCAGGCGAGCTGGTCATAAACTCAATTGACGCCGACGGCGTAAAAGGCGGCTTCAACCTCGAGCTTCTGGAAGCCGCAGCAAATGCAGTTTCCATCCCCATAATCGCCTCCGGCGGCGCAGGCAGCGCCGAAGATTTCGTAACCCTTTTCAAAACCATAGACAAGGTAGACGCAGGTCTTGCCGCCTCCATCTTCCATTTCGGCGAGGTGAAAATCCCCTCGCTGAAAACCCTCCTGCACCAAAACGGCATAAACGTAAGACTATAACCCACCACCGGCCGCACACGCAAATCTTTCAAAAGGAAGCCTTCACATGTTTAATATAGACAGCCTAAAATTTGACAAAAACGGTCTAATCCCTGCCATCGTCACCGACGCCAACACCGGCGAGGTTTTAACCCTCGCGTATATGAACCGCGAAAGCCTTGAAATTTCAATAAAAAAAGGGCTAACCTGCTTTTACAGCCGCTCACGCAGCGCCCTCTGGCTAAAAGGCGAAACCAGCGGAAACTACCAAAAAATCGTCTCCATAACAGCAGACTGCGACTGCGACACGCTCCTAGTTTCCGCACGCCCCCAAGGACCTGCCTGCCACACCGGCGCAAAAAGCTGCTTTGGCACACCCGTGTTCAAAAGCGAGGAGCCCCCCGCCTTCTCCGCCGCCGCCCTCATGGCGCTGATATCCGACCGCCGCAAAAACCCAAGCCCCGGCTCCTACACAAGCTACCTTTTTGAAAAAGGCACCGACAAAATCCTGAAAAAAATTGGCGAAGAATGCACAGAGGTAATCATCGCCGCAAAATCCAAAGACCGCCGCGAAACCATCTACGAAATCGCAGACCTCGCCTATCACATAATGGTCCTCATGTCTGCCGAGGGAATCAGCCTTGATGAAATAAAAGCCGAGCTATCCTCCCGCCACATAATCGACCATAAAATCAAACAGGAAAAAATGACCTGAAAACCCTAAAAAGCATGACCTGCGGTCATGCTTTTATAACGCTCTGTATACTCCCCCAAATTTAACCTCTCCGCAAATCGCCGCCCCCCATTGTCAAGATGTGTTTTTACACAAATTTATTTAAATTACTTTTTCATCCTTGTACGCGCTCCGCGCACACCCCAAACATCTTGTGCTCCCCAAAGACCCAAAAGTACAAGAGCCATTTACATAAAATTTAAACATAAAAGAAATAACCAAAAGTTATCTACATTGTCCACAGACTTTTCAACACCCGTTTTCGCGAGCCGCTTCAATCCTCCTGCCCCATTCCACCCCTCCAAGCCTTGACACTCCAAAGCAAATTTCAACCCTTCTTAATAATCGCACTTCGGTTTACATAATTGTTCAAAAGTCGTAATAAAAGAGCGAGGGAACTCCCCTCGCTCTTTTGTCTTAACTTCTTTGGTCGCGGCTGCCCTTCAAGGCTCCGCCTTTGCCCACAAGCGCTTGCTCTTTTTTAATCGATTATCCTTTTCGCACCAATATACATGCGTGTGTAATAATTCTCAGAAAGGTCAGTAATTACAACGCTCATGCTAGAGCCGGAGCTGCTGTGGATAAACTGCCCGTCGCCAATATAAATTCCAACATGTGTAATGTTAGAGCCTGAATAGCCAAAGCAGATAATATCCCCTGCCTGAAGCTCTTCCTTTGAAACATGCTCGCCATTATTTGAATAAATGCTCTGCGCCGTGCGGTTTAGCGAATAGTCATGCTGATTATAAACATAGTTTACAAAGCCGCTGCAATCAAAACCGCTGGGCGACATTCCAGCCCAAACATAAGGCGTACCAAGATATTCCTTCGCCGTTTCAACAATCTGCTCGCCCTGAGCCGATGCCTCTTGCGAAACCGCGCCAAATCGCACAAAATCACTGCGAACATAGCCAACTTTGCCATCGTCGGCTTCAACCTTCAGCCAGTTTCCAGAAACTCCACGCAACGTAAGCCTGTCGCCCTCATAGTAAACCCCCAGCATCGAAGCTTCAGCCGAAGCCCCCTCGCGAAGCCGAACGCCGTCACCAGAAATCGAAGCCGCTCCGGAAAACTCACCGTCCATCGTCTCTGCAAAGTCCACATACAAGCCGTAAACAAAGCCCTCAACATTATTGTAATACACCTTATACCAGTCGCCCAGACTCTCCTCAACAATCAAAAAAGCTCCGTTTGGAATAACCGTTCTAACCGCCGATTGTGTGCTTGCAGCAGTGCGAAGATTAAGTGCGCTCGCGGTAACCGCGCCGCCGCCAATCGTCGCCATGCCGGGAATGGTCAGCAGCGAAGCAAACAAAAGCGCCGCCACTAAAGTTCTTACAAGTTTTGTTTTAATATTCATATTATATAATATCCTCTAATCTGCCTTTTCGTTACAAATTTTTTTATCCGGCTTCACCGCACGCTACCGCTCGCTCAAAAAATCGCAGACACATCGAGCCAAAAGCCCTTCGCGCGAATTTTCTTGACCGTACATTTCATCGGTTTCAACAGGCATATTATCTGCACCTCCTCATGCTCACCTTATCGGGGCTTGTGGGAATAACAAATCATATGCGCGTCAAATTTGTCCTATGCCACAGCGCAAAAAAGCACTGCCGGATTTTTTTGTTTTTAAGTCTCTGCGCAAAAATTTTCCTTCGCCGCAAAGCTTTTTTAAGTACCTAAGCCCTGGTCGCCAAAGCGCGCTCAAGCCAAACGGAAGCAACATCCATCGCTCCATAAAGGCTGTCCTTCTCGCTTTTCTTAACGATACGGTCGCGGCTTTTCGCGTTCGGGTCGGTAAGCTGAAGCTGGACAGAAATTTTTGTCGCAACCTCCATGTCCTTAACAGTTTTCGTCTCCAAAATCTGCATCATAATAATATACTCATCCGACATGTTACCAAAATAAATCAAGTTGTCCTTCCGGCGAAGCGGAAAGCCCTTATACTCTAAAACAGCAGCCTTTGCCAAAATTTTCATCTCCCTTAAACAGAATGTAACCAAATTGTAACACGCAGAAACCTCTTTGTCAACACTTGCGCTAATTTTCTGCATTTTTGTCACATTTTTGTTTTAAACTGTTACAAGTCCACAAGCCCACACAGCACCTCCTCTTCATATAAACTATAACCTCACTATAAACCCAAATTGCTTCATATTTGAATAAAAAAAGCATCAAATTTGAAACATTTTGTCACCACTTCCCAAAATCAAAAACCACGGCAAGCCAAAATTCCGGCTTACCGTGGTTTTTCGCATATTTATAAAATAAGTTCTCAGCCTTCCCCAACAGGAACCGTCGGCTCCGGCGTGGGCGGCAGCGTTTCGGTCGGCACGGGGGGCGCTGTGTCCTCCGGAGTCTGCGAGGGCGTCTCACTCGGCGGCGCGGTGGGCGGCGGTGTAGGCGTCCAGCTAACACTCGGCAGCATCGAAGCCGTCACAGGCGGCTCCGGAGTGGGTGTTGCAGAAGGCGTGGGAGAAACCTCCGGCGATTCGGAAACCGTGGGTGTTTCGCTAACCTCCGGTTCCTCCTCTTCCTCTTCCTCAAGCTTTCCAAAAATGCCCGTCGGCGCGCCAATATAAGGATGTGGGAACGAGCGATATTCAAGCCCCTCATGAATGGGCTGCATAATATTTTTCCAAATCGTTACAGCGGGATTTCCATAAAATCTCATGCTCTCCGGCGTGTCATATCCCGTCCAAACCGCGGCAACATAGTAAGAGGTAAAGCCGCAGAAATACCGGTCCATGTTTCCGGAGGTCGTTCCGGTCTTCCCTCCAACGGCAGTGCTCGGAAAATATGCTGCCGTGCCCGTTCCGGCTGACACAGCGTTTTGCAGCATGTTCATAAGGTTTGCCGCCGTGTTCTCAGACCATGCAACATGCGTCTGCGGCGCATTGTCCAAAACAACATTCCATTCCGAGTCATAAACCATCGTGTAGGTTCTCGACTGCGTAAAAACGCCGTTGTTCACAATAGAGCTGTAAGCCTGCGCCATCTCGCGAACCGTCACCCCATCCGTAAGCGACCCGAGCGCCATCGGCGAATAGTCCGAGTCCCCCTCGTTAAGCGTGAAGCCCAGCTTTTTGGTCATATAGTCATAGCAAACCGCAGGAGTTAGCTTATCAACAATCTGCGCCGCAACCGTGTTGGTCGATTTTGCCAGCGCAGTTCTTATCGTGATAATGCCATCATATGAAAGGTTGGCATTTCTCGTATACCATGTCGTGCCGGAGAGCTTAATCTTCTCGCCGTCCGCATCGTTTACAAGCGTTGTCTGTGTGATATATCCATATTCAAGCGCAGGACCAAAAACCGAAAGCGGCTTAATCGAGGAGCCGGGAGAGCGCTGCGAGCCGGTCGCACGGTTTAGGACAAAGCTGCCCGTCTTCTCGCCAACGCCACCGGAGAGCGCAACAATCTCGCCCGTATAAGGGTCCATAATAACAATAGCAGACTGAAGCTGCTGTGTTGCCGTAACATAAGACTGCGGCAAATTTGCCGTGTCCGCAAACACCGCGTCAACCTGGTTTTGAATGTCCATGTCAAGCGAGCAGTAAATCTGATAACCGCCAGAGTATAAAAGCCTTTTCGCTGCGCGCTCGTTGATGCCCTTGTCTGCCATAAGGTCGGCAACAACATCGTTTATAACCGTTTCAACATAATAGCTGTAAACAGTCGCCTCATAAATTTCGTCCACCCCACGCACAAGGCTCTCCTGAATATCCTCAGCAACCGCAGCGGTGTACTCCTCGTAGGAAATAAAGCCCTGGTCATACATTTCGTAAAGAATGGTCTCCTGCCGCTCCTTGTTATTGTCAGGGTTTATATAAGGGTCAAAAAGCGTAGGACTGTTGGTAATTCCGGCAATGCAGGCAGCTTCGGCAAGGGTCAAATCCTTCGGCTCCTTGCCAAAATAAACATCCGCTGCGGTATAAATTCCCCAGCAGCCCTGACCGAAATAAACTACATTTAAATACCATTCGATAATTTCCTGCTTTTCATAGTTGCGCTCAAGCTCCAGCGCCCTAAAAATCTCCAAAAGCTTTCTCTCAACCGTGTTGTCGTCATTTTCCGTCACGTTTTTGATAAGCTGCTGCGTCAGCGTAGAGCCGCCAAAGTCATTTTTCATCGCAACAAACATCTGCGCAAAAGCCGCCGTCGTGCGATACCAGTCCACGCCCTTGTGCTCTCTAAATCGCTTGTCCTCAATGGCTATGATGGCATGCTCCATATATTCGGGAATCTCGTCATAAGAAACCCAAATTCTGTTCTGCTCCGAGGACAGCGTAACAAGCTCCTGATATTGCCCCTCGGCATCCTGATACCAAATGGTGCTGGAAAGGTCAACCGACATATCCTCAAGCGAAATTGAAAGGTCGGTGCTTAAAGTGTTTTTCACATAATACGCAAAAATGCAGCCGAACAGCAAACCTGTCGTAAGCATAATCAAAAGGCATGTTGCCACAACCTTAATAACTGATTTAAATGTAAAGCCTACCGTTCCTGCCGTAATCTCTGCGGATTTTTCAATAATTTTTTTCTTCTTGGCGTCCAAATTGAACACTTCCTCCCTTAGGGCTTCAGCCAATGCTATTTTTTATATTCGCGAAGCGCACCCTCCGCGTCCGACAAGGCATTTTCTAAGCTATTTTACACCATGCCGGTTTTCTAGTATAGCACATTTTGTCAACTCTGTGCATCTAATTTGTAAATTTTATTCTCATATATGGATTAAATTTATTTTTTTACGTCAATAATCCCCGAAAACGCCCCGGTATAAAGGAGGTGAGCCCTAAAACCATGAAAACCGGAACAAAAATGCTAATCTGCGCCGCTTCCGCAATCCTGGCGCTAATCTTTGCCGCCTTCACCTATGACAGCTTCAAGCCCTCCGGCAGCATCCATGCCGCCGCAATTGAAACGCCTCAAATTTTCGTTCTCGGCGAATGGGATGGCAAAATCGCCGTCTTTGAAGGCACAAACACCAAAGCCCCCGTCTCCGTCACGCAAATAGAGCTTCAAACCCTGCGCGAAGCCGACCGCGCGCTAATCCGCGCAGGACTTATCGCCGCGTCGCACGCCGAGCTTCTGGAGCTTCTGGAGGACCTCGGCTCCTAAACACATTTTCTCCTCAAATGTTATCAAAATGTAATTGATTTCTCGCCCGTCTTGAGTTACAATAAACGTAACAAAAGAAGGCGGAGGACGCATTAAAATGGATGAAGCAATTTTTATCGAAATAACCGACGACACCGGCGAAACCTTCAAGCTTGAAATCATCGGCGAGGTCGAATATGAGGGCGAAAACTTTGTTGTGTTTCTCCCTGCCGACATGGAGGAGGACGACCCGGACTACGGCTTCGTAATCCTCAAATCCACCGAGGTCGATGGCGAAGAGCAGTTCGACTCCGTGGACGATGAAGAGCTCCTCGACAAAATCTACGCACTCTACATGTCCGAAGTCTTCGCCGACGAGGACGAAGCAAACTAAAAAAACACCGCAATCCCTTGCCTGCGGTGTTCGTGGCTTTGGGACCGTATGGACCTACGTTTCTTATAAGGGATGCCGAAGCTCTTTCCGTGAATTGCAGGCCTCCCGAAGCACGGCACCGCCGCCGCTTCGGACGTTGGAAGCAGAGAAACGAAAAGGAGGCAACCCACCTGCACAAGGCAGGTTATCATGGTTCCCCACGGCATTGCGGGTTTTTTCTGTAAAAAACCAAATAACCAATTGGGCAAAGGCGCGTTTTGCGTCTTTGCCCATTATTTTTTCATTTTTTCTCTCCCTCATGTATAATTTGCCCTCACAAAGTCAAAAATAGCCATACAAACCTAATTAATTGTATTGTATGGAGGTATTTCATATGGAGGAAAAGAAACCCGGCTTTGGTGAAAAGCTTGAGGCATTTTTTGCCGGACGTGGCTTTTATGCCGTGCTTTTTCTGTGCGTTTCTGTAATCGGCGTCTCCGCCTGGTCCATGCTCTCCGGAAGCGATGGCACTACACCGGACAGCTCTCTCTCGCAGCCCACCCCCCCGGTGGACGATGACGCACTCATGTCGGGGCTAACAGAATTTCCCGGCGGTCCTGCCGTCATTCCGCCGCCAACCGCCGTTGAAACAATGGCAGACACCGAACCGCCCACGCAAATCGCAGCCGAGCCCGTAACCCAGACAGAAGCCCCACCCGAGCCTGAGCAAAGCGCCTCAAGCTTTTTCATCTGGCCCGTCGTCGGCGAAATTGAAAACGGCTACAGCATGGATAAGCTCGTGTACAACCGCACTATGGCAGACTGGCGCGTCCATGATGGCATTGACATCGCCGCCGCCATCGGCACCGCAGTTCTCGCCGTCAGCGATGGCGTTGTCGAAGCTGTCTTCGCCGACGACCTTTACGGCACAACAATCATAATCGCGCACAGCGGCGAGCTTCGCAGCGTCTATTCAAATCTCGCGGCAGAGCCAAGCGTTTCCGCCGGCGACACAGTTTCCGCCGGGCAAATCATCGCCTCCGTTGGCACAACAGCAATTTGCGAGGCAAACGAAGCTCCGCATCTTCATTTTTCAATGAATGTATCTGGAGAAAGTGCGAACCCACTAGACTATCTTCCCTAACAAAACGACCAAAAATTTAAAAAACCTATTGACAAGGAGCATTATTTGAATTATAATGCTCCTTGCTGTTAAGTTAACTTTTCTCAAAATTTGGCGGCGTAGCTCAGTTGGCTAGAGCACTCGGTTCATACCCGGGGTGTCACTGGTTCAAATCCAGTCGCCGCTACCAAAAGGGCGCGCGACACAAAGCGCGCCCCACCCCAAAAGCAACCCTCTTCGCAAACTCAAGGCAAACCACAGGTTTGACTTGAAGAAGAAATGGTGAGTATAGCGTAGCTTGCGGCGACAGCCGGAAGCTGAGCAATGCGAAGCATTTCTGACGACATGGCCCGTTGGTCAAGCGGTCAAGACACCGCCCTTTCACGGCGGTAACATGGGTTCGATTCCCGTACGGGTCACCAACGCACTGTCAAAAAAGTCTATTGCCGAAAAGCAGTGGACTTTTTTGCTTTTTGCGTATAGAATTATCTCATAACAATATAAATTTGACTTATAGGATACGGAGAAAAATCATATGCAGAAAAAAGCTTTGGTAGTAATAGATATTCAAAATGACATAACCAAAAATTACAAGGAGATAATCAACAACATAAATAAAGCCATAGCCTGGGCAGTAGGCAATGATATTCACGTTGTTTACATCAGACACGAAAACTTATCAGCCGGCACAAGAACCTTCAAACCCAACACACACGGCGCTGAATTAGCGCCAGACCTAAATCTCGTATCACAAAATATTTTCACAAAATGCAAAGGCAACGCATTAACCAGCGAAGAATTTGCAGACTTTATTAGCAAAAATGAAATATGCGATTTTTACATATCAGGCGCAGACGCTGTCGCCTGTGTTAAATCAACCTGCTACAACCTGTGTAAGGCAAATTACGGCGTTAGCGTCCTGTCAGATTGCATCACAAGCTATGACAAAAGAAAACTTGACGAAATGCTGCGCTATTACGAAAGCAAAGGCAGCAAAATCATCACCCTAAACGACCTGCACATGTTGCCGCAAGCATAAAAACCTTGTTAACTTTAGCCCAAAGACATTGGATAGTTTAAAAATATAGGCAGTACAGCTTTTTCATCTCCGCGATAATAACGCATCATGCAAGCACCTGATAATTCCAAAACACTCCCCCTTCGCCCTTGCGAAGGGGATTTTTAAGCCGCCGCCCCCCCTGCAACACCACTCCATCCAAAGCTTCGCAAGCTCCCAAAGCCCACTCCCACCGTCTCTTAAATGCAGCAGCTTTTTTATTTGCATTTGCCGCTTGCAAAATCGACCTTACTGTGCTAAAATGTTGGCACCGCAAAAATACGGAGGTTTAGCTCAGCTGGTTAGAGCACTCGCCTCACACGCGAGGGGTCGATGGTTCAAGTCCATTAATCTCCACCAAGCACAAACTCCGAACCCATTTCCTTTTGGAAATAGGTTCGGAGTTTTTTTGCCTTACCTAAACGCTGTGGATTTCATAGTTGGCTTTGAGCACCGAAATATGTGATACAAGATGCGGTGCAAAAAAGCAGACTTGTTGCCAAATGTTGTTGGAATGTATTATATCACGCACTGGCGCACAAAGTCAGATTTGGTCGCCAAAGCAAGGCTCTAAAAATATCAAAATTGCGGAGGTAACTACAGATGTCAGCAGAAGGAGAATTAATTCAAGCGGCACAAAACGGGGATGTTAAAGCTATCAACACCCTAGGCGATATTTTCGCCAACGAAATGGAGATGCTAAACGCTATAGAATGGTATGACCGCTCTGCAAGCCTCGGTGACCACTATGGCAGATTTATGGCACTGCAAGTGCATAACATTGTTGCTATGAGCTTAGAAGCGTCAAGCCTTTATTCCGACGCATTAGAACATTGGGACAGTTCATATCAATTGATGCATGCCATACTTGAGGACGATAGCAGTTCAGAAGAACATCAAAACACCGCACTAGAAAGCTATGCGCGCATTCTTTGCGGAATTGGGTCAAATCTATATTTTCGCAAAAGAGTTGCAGAGGCTGTAGGTCCGCTTGAAGCCGCTGCCGAAGAAGGGCATGTAATGGCGAAAGTGTTGCTCGGCGTATATTATTCAACAGATGCAGTTTCCGGGGAAACAGGTTCAGCTTTTAATGCATACATACGAAAAGCGGTTCCTCTTTTAGAGCTGGTGTTATCGCCTGATTTTACATATTCAGAGGACAGCGAACTAGACCAGCGAGTGGTCACATCCGCCCATCTAAGACTCGCCGGCATCATCCGCACAGGAGTGGGCGGACGGATTCCCAGCGTTGAAGACGCATACAAGTGTCTGCTCCATCTGCAAGCTCAAAATTTCGAAAAATCCCGGGACTTTGTTTCAGCAGAATTATCCAAATACCGTAAAGGTTTCTTGGGCGGCTATAAATATATCGGCTAACACCATTCAGATATATACCATTTAACACCATTTTAGAAAGGAAACAGTGAAATCATGAGTTCATCCGACTACAACGACTACCTAAGCGCCATCGAAACTGCCAACAATTCGCAGGACAAAAACGCACTAGCAAAAATTAAATCAAGGCTAATCTCAGAATATGGTCTAAGCGACAGCGATGTCTCGCGTTTGCTCGGTTATTTCCGGTACAAAGTGTAGCTCTGTCTAAAAAAAACCCAAGCCGAACAAACCTGTTCAGCTTGGGGGTTTTTCATTGCCTGTCATGAAGCCTTCGCCGTGCGCTCCTGCTTTATCTCCTCGCTAAAAAGCCGCTTTGCAAAAAACAGCGCCGTTGGAATGGCAAAAAGCCCGGCAAGCACCTTCGCCAAAAGCATCGGTCCTATCATCTCCTGCGCAATCGACGCCGTAAACCCGAGGTGCGCCCCCAAAAGGTTTGAAAAAGACGCCGCAAGCGCCGCCGTAACAACCTTACCGCGCACATTCATGTTCTTAAACGTTGCAAAAACAGGCACAAGGCTCGTGACAGAAATCACAGCGGCAAGCACCGCAACATCGTTTATCCCAATTTTGCTGCCCAAAAAACAGAGCGGACGCTTTAGCAGTCTGTGCAAAAACCATGCAAAGGGCAACGCCCCCGAAAGCGACAAAACAACCGAGCCAAGAATAAGAAAGCCATTTTCTATCGGCGTGAAATCCTCAACAATCGTAAGCCCCACAAGCTTCTCCACCGCCGCCAAAATAAGCCCAAGCGTAACAACCACAAGAAGCCCCCTCGCAAGCACTCTAAAAGCCCCTATCATAAGCTGCGGCAAGAAAAAAAGCCCCAGCACAATGACAAAAGCAATGATAACAACAGGAACAAGATTTCGCGCTGCCACAAGCGGCGAAAGCCCCATAGCAAGCCCACCAAAAAAGCAGGCTAAAGGGTCAAAGATAAATCCCGACAAAACCCCGGTAGCAAGATATTTCGTATCCTTTTTCTCAATAATGCCATAAGCCACCGGAATGGCAAAGGACACCGTTGCCCCCATCATCGTGGCAACAATTATGCCGCCAAAGAGCGCAAGCTGTGGGTCCGTCGCAAGCTGGGCAGAGATAGAATATCCCCCCGTGTCCGCCGAGAGAAAGGTCCCGGCAAACATCGCAGCATCCGCACCCAGAAAGCTGTAAATCGGAACAACAACCGGCTGAATAACCCTCGCAATAAAAGGCGCGGCACAAATAAGCCCGATAATTGTAAGCGCCGTAGGACCCATTAAGGAAAAACCGCGTTCAAACTCGGCACCAAGCCCAATTTTGTTGCCAAAGCACCTGTCAAGCGCACCCAAGACAAAGAAAAGGGTCATTATGTATAAAATTATCCGGCTGACAATCATAAGCCGCCCTCCTTCGCGCGCCGCGCTTTCACTTTATTTTTATAATCCCTTCAAGAAGGATATGCACACAATATTCTAAATAATCTCCATCAAATCAGAAAACCGCCGCGCCTCTATAATCTCGCGCCTGAGAACCTTGAAAGCACATAATTTTTTCAGTCCCAATCCTGCGCGCGCCCACGACAACTAAGTCTGCCCATAGCTCTCGGTAAGCTACGCCATCAGATTCGCAAATTGATGCGATACGCTCATTTGTATAAACAAAGTAAGCCTCCCCGTTAATCTCAGCAGTCCCTGACATGCAAAATGTATATACCCCGTTTTCTAAAACGGCACCGGCTCGCCCTCGCCGCAAAACGGCGCGAGCGCAGGCTGCACC
>JGI994J12354_10002048_pt1 | contig 20093 bp, 10 predicted proteins | sample IntmicLarv3ML3BL_FD_12354 | JGI IMG/M metagenome (IMG submission 12354)
CCTCAATCACATTGACATTCGAAGAACTCGGAATTACAAAGAGCGGCAACTATGATTTCAGAATCAAAGCGAACAACAACATAAATTCTGCGTCATATGTCTACATCGGCGGTGAAAGCAGATACAAAGTAAAAGTTGAGATTGAATCGCTCATACCGACAGCGAAACCCAAAGCGGTCACAGCGTTCAACGCGACATCAGACGGCGAAACAGTGACATTCACATGGATAAACCCGAACAACAGTGCAACAGCGGTTGAATACTATGAGTTGACAAGAACCAACACAGGAAACACGTGGCAAACTCCCATAACAATCGACGCAAGCGAAGTTATCGTTGACGAGGGTATAACCTCCATAACATACACACTTGAAGAACTGGGAATCGACAAAAACGGAAGTTATGATTTCAGGATAAAAGCGATAAACGACGAAGGAGTTTCAGCGTTGACATATCTGGGCGGCGGAACGTCATCAGACCCGAACAGATACAGATTAAACGTTACAGTCGGTGCGGTTGTAGTACATTAACACAAACCATAAACGCGACAGGGGGCGAACTCGTTTGAGTTCGCCCCTTGTTTTTTTGTTTTTTGTTATGCTTTTTTACATGAAAACCGCATTGTTTTTGTCGTAGACATTTATTTTTTTTATGAAATAATCGTCGATTGTGTATTTATAATTTATCGCTTTTATTATATTTTCGGGATTGAGAAATTTTTCGGTACTTGTTTTTACGACAACGTCGATAATTTTATATTCGCTGTCTTTTCCCGATATATTTATTTCGAGGATATAATCTTTTAAATTTATGACTACGCCCGGTTTTTTCTCCGCGAAAACTTCACCCTCAAATATTTTTTCGAGTTCTTCAATCCCGAATCCGTCGGGTTTTATAAATATATTATATCTTGTGTTGTCTATATATTTGAAATTTGTTTTCGGTTCGTAAACTTCGAGTATATTTATTCCGTTCGGAAAAGCGTTTTTACTTTTCTCCAAGATTTGAGATTCTGTTATTTCTTCATCTTCGGATATTTTTATATCCATAAGCTCGCATAAACTCTCAACTCCGAGTGATATAGCCGACGCGAATACTATTTTCGGGTGAGGATTAAACCCCTCGGAATGGGCGATTTTTATTCCCGCTCTCGCGAAAGCACGTGAAAACATACGGTTTAAATCAAGATGTGATATATATTTCATCATGCCTGTTTTCTCGAATTTTATCCTGTATGATTTGTTGTTTATTTCGGACAATATAATCCACCTCCGTCTAAATTTTCACATATTCCGCAATTTTCGCACTGCTCACGGCAATTATTTGTTGTTAATGCGAGCTTCGCTTTTTTGTTTTCTGAAATAAAGAAACTTTTTGATACTCCCGTTTCGATAAAATCCCACGGTAAAATATCGTTGTAATCTTTTTTTTTTTTCCATTGTCAGATTACAATTTTCAAACGCTTTCTGCCATAATTCAAAATCAAAAAATTCGTCCCAGCCGTCAAAACATGCGCCGAGGTTTGACGCTTCAACCAAAACTTTCGACAGTTTTCTGTCGCCTCTCGCGAATACCGCTTCGAGTTTGGATATTTTCGCGTCGTGATAATTATATTTTATTTTGTTTGAGTTAATCTCGTTTTTTAATAATCTCTGTTTGCGTATCAATTCATCGTATGAATTTTGTCCCTCGAAACAAAACGGAGTGTTGCATTTAGGGACAAATGACGCTACGCTTATTGTAACCGTCACGCCTCTGCTGTTTTTTTGTTTGTTTTCACGTTTATAATATAACCCAACGATTGTTTTCGCGAGATTTGCTATTTCGATTATATCCTCGTCGGTTTCACCCGGAAGTCCGAGCATGAAATATAATTTTATGCTGCTTCTTCCTGAATCAAACGCGATTTTTACCGTTTCTTCTATTTCTTCCACAGTCAGATTTTTATTTATAACGTCCCTCATTCTCTGTGAACCCGCTTCGGGCGCGAATGTCAGCGTACTCTGCCGCACTCCCGATGTTTTATCGAGGAGTTCCTGTGAAAACGCGTCGATTCTCATTGACGGGAGTGAAAGGTTTATGTTTAATTTATCCGTCCAGCATGTGAGTTTATCGGTTAAATCGTATAATTCCGTATAATCGCTTATCGACAACGACGCGAGCGAAATCTCGCTGTAACCCGTGTTCGCGTAACATTCAAGCGCGATTTCATTCAATTTTTCGGCGGAGCGTTCCCTTGTGGGTCTGTAAACAAATCCCGCCTGACAAAAACGGCATCCCCTCATACAACCCCTGAAAACTTCGAGGGTTATTCTGTCATGTATAACGTCGATATTCGGTATCATTGCTTTTGTCGGGAAATATGCGTTTTCAAAATCTTTTATGATACGTTTTGTTATTGTCCACGGTATTTCGGGTGATTTCGGCGTAAAAGATTTTATTTTTCCGTCGGGTTTATATTCAACGTTATATAACGACGGCACATAAATCCCGTCAATTTTCGCGCAGTCGTATAAAAAATCCTGTTTGTTGTATCCCGTATCTTTATTTTTATGTTTTCTGTATAATTCCATAACTTCAAGTAAAACGACTTCACCCTCGCCGATACTGAACAAATCGAAAATATCGGCTAACGGCTCAGGGTTATAAGAGCATGGTCCCCCACCGATAAGCAGGGGAAAATCATCGCCGCGTTCGTCTGCCAAAACGGGGATATTCGCGAGTTTCAGCATATATAAAATATTTGAATAAGAGAGTTCATATTGCAGAGTAAACCCCAAAAAATCAAAATCACGCAGGGAATCGCCGCTTTCTACGGCGTATAAATCGAGATTGTTTTGTTTTAACTGTTCCGCCATATCATTGGCAGGGGCGAATGTTCTTTCACACCAGACATAATCGAGTGAATTTAAACAGCCGTGTAATATTTTTATGCCAAGATTAGACATGCCAATCTCGTACATATCGGGGAATCCGAACACAAAACGAACGTCAACTTTTGATTTGTCTTTGATGATTTCGTTGTATTCGCCGCCGGTGTAACGCGCGGGTTTCTGGACTTTTCTTAAAATTTTTTCGTATTCTTTTTTTATCATTTTTTATATAATCCCTTTTAAATCAAGTTTATTCAACGGTATATCGAGTGCGCCTATTGTAAATCCTTCGCTTTTGTCAAAATCACCGTGACAATCACAGCCGCAGGTTATACGCATATCGTTTTTTTTACAAAAATCAACGCATATATCTGTAAATTTTTGTGAGTGTGACGGATAATAACATTCTATCCCCTCTATTCCATGATTTTTTATATCTTTTAATATCTCAAAAATTCCGTCTGGGTTTTTGTCGTATAAAAATCCGGGGTGCGCTAAAATTGATACGCCGCCGGCTTGTTTTACTGTTTCGCAGAAATCCTGTAAATTACATTCGCCCAAATTTGATAAATGATTCGGGGTTGAATATTTACCGTAAATAAAATTGTTGCCGTGTTCATATGTTGCGGCAATCCCTTTCGCGACTGCGTAATGAATATATTTCCAGCCGCCTTTTTCTTTGGGATATTCAAAATTTCTGTAATCTTCAAGTGAAATTTGCGGATAATCTTTTATCATGTTATAAATAATATATTCACATTCAATATCTTTATGTTGTTCATCTATAAGCGTTTTCATTTTTGTGTTGTTTTTATCAAAGTTATACGCGAGTACATGTAAATCTTCGTTTTTCCATGAAACGCCCAATTCAACGCCTAAAACACAGTTTATATTTTCGTTTTCGCAGGCGTGAAAAAATCTGTCGTAAGCATTTATTGTCGCATGGTCGCATATTGAAACCAACGCGACATTATTTTTTTTCGCGACGGCTGCGATTTCTTCGGGTGAACGTGAACTGTCGGAATAAATCGAGTGAATATGTAAATCCGCTTTCATATGTGACCTCGTTGGGGGTTTTTGTGTTTATATGTTTGAATTAAAACAAATTTTACCCTATACATTAAAAAAATTCAAATCCGCTTATTTTTAAATTCTATATATAGGTTCTTTTAGTTCAATTTTGGGTTTATCTAATAAGTAAACAGTATTATTAATTGGAACACTCCGTCCTACATTTATAAATGTTGTAAGTTCTTTAACGAATTGTCCAAAAACACACTCAAATTTCTGTTTTGTAAAATGCGTACTATCAATTGCACTATATTTTACCTCTGAAGCTTTGCTTGTGCAATTTAACCAAAAACAATAATCTCCATCTATTGATAATAATCTATTAGGATACATCTTCCTATCCATATCACAAATTTTATTAATTTCTGCCAATATTGATTTGGCAGGCGTATTAAAAGTCTTACATATAAGAAAGGTTAATATCTGGTCAGTATATTTAATATCAGGATTATACCGGTCTTCTGGCAAATCTGCGAACGATGTTTTCGATAAATATGGTCTATAAGAATAGAAGTCATCGGATGATATAGGTAATGTATCTTTTAATAAACGTTTTAGTGTGCGTACACTATACAAATTTTTAATAGATTCACGAACATCGTTTATTGAAGCATCAGATTTAACTTGACCAACAGCTATTACGTTTTCACAATTATAATAAGTATATAGTTCATCATCATTAAGTGCGAACTTCAATGCAAATTGTTCTTCATAAAGAATAATATCGCATTGCTTTGAAGTATTGCCATAACTATCTATAACAAAACCACTACCCACACCTACACCGTTAGGTAATACTCGTTTCAATTTCTCCTTTGCACTACGTTCACGACCCGACCCAACTGCACCGGGATGAGATGCTTTCCCTGCTAATTCAAATGCAGTAACCAATTCTTTACCAAGTCCGTTTAAGTAATCCATAGGGTTAAATGTATTTTCCATATAATTATCCTCTTTATATAATTTCATCAAAAACAGGCGGTAAAATTTCATCGTCCGCTTTTATGTCGGCGAAAAATTCTTCGAATATTTTTCTTTGACGTTCGGATTCGGAAATATTTTTGTTTTTCGCGTTATCTAAAATGGTCACAATTACTTCCGTGTTTTCGGGTATTTCAATATTTTCTTCGGATATAAATTTATTGTTTGTAAAATATCCCCGTACTGATACCATCTTTTATCCCGCCAAATTTATAAATTTTTAAGTTTTATTACCTTCTTATTATCTTTTTACTTTCATACAACCTGTACAGCATAATCCCTTCAAAATCCAGTACATATGTATCACTTTTTTCACGGAACAGCAAAATAAACAACAATAAATCACCGCCGACGAAAAAAATACATATAAAACTCGCAAGTATAAATATAAAATCACCGATGAGAAGTGCGAGTATATACGGTATAATTGCCGCGATTATTATATAAATTGCGAGACAAAGCTGATACTGCCCGACTTTTATCGGTTCTTTTATACAACAATACGGCTTTTGAGATTCTTTTATTATCTTGAATTTTACACTGTTAAATTTATCGTCCGCGAATCTTGATAACATTATCGCTTTTACAATCATTGCCACGGCTAAAAATATAAATATCGCCACAGCCATTATTAAAAGTTCAAGTAAAAACGTTATCTTAAAAAACGTCGCGAAAATATTCGCGTAATCCCATAAAAGAAGATAACCGCAGGTTGCCGCTGTAAAAATTGGTAAAAGAATGACAGATAACAGAAAATTGGATTTTTTCACACTCATAAATTCTTCCGTTATCTTATAATTTTCTTTGTCGAATTTTTCGGTAAGCATATAAAATCCCCCCGTAAAATATTTTTTTATTATTTTTTTTACATCATATATAAAATATTATACCGTAAAAATGTGATTAATTCAACCGATTTTAAATATTTTCAATAAAAATTTACGCAACGAAAAAAAAGCCGCAAACGTTTATGTCTGCGGCTTTTTATTTTTATTGTTATATTATTTAATCACGTTTATTTTTATAATGTCTTTGAGCGCGCCGAGTTTAGCTGTGAGAGCTTCGGGGATTTCGCCGTTTATTTCGCATATCGTATAAGCGTAATCACCTTTTGACCTGTTTGTGAAATGCTCTATATTTATGCCGAATTCGGAAACTGCGGCGGTAATCGCTGAAATTGTGCCGGATACGTTTTTATGGAATATACATATTCTCGCGTCCGTATTTCTGTCCATTACCAAATCGGGATAATTTACGCTGTTTTTTATGTTTCCGTTTTCAAGGAAATCTATTATCTGATTTACTGCCATAAACGCACAGTTGTCTTCGGATTCTTCGGTTGACGCGCCCAAATGCGGGATTGCTATCGTATTTTTCATTGTCAAAACTTTTTCGTTCGGGAAATCGGTCACATATTTCGCGACTTTTCCGCTCTCCAAAGCCGCCGCCATAGCTTCGTCGTCAACAAGGTCAGCCCTTGACATATTTATTATGCGTACACCGTCTTTCATTTTTGCGATAGATTCGGCGTTTATCATATTCTTTGTTTCGGGGGTAACTAATGCGTGAAGAATTATATAATTGCTTTTTTCAAATATTTCATTACGTTCTTTTACCATTTTAACGGTACGGGTAAGAGAAAGCGCATTTTCTACGGTCATATACGGGTCCTGGCCAATGACGTTCATTCCGAGAGCAACGCCGATGTTTGCTACAGGCGCGCCGATTTTTCCCACGCCTATTATACCCAATGTTTTACCCAGCACTTCAAAACCTGCGAAATTACTTTTGCCTGCTTCAACTTCTTTCGCTACGTTTTCGGTCAGAGTTTTCGCCCAGTTTACGCCGCCGATAATATCCCTTGACGCAAGTATAAGCGCGGCGGTCGCAAGTTCTTTTACGGCGTTTGCGTTTGCGCCGGGTGTGTTGAACACGACTATCCCCGCTTCTGCGCACTTGTCAACGGGAATATTATTGTATCCTGCGCCGGCTCTCGCAATCGCTTTGAGTTCGGGGTTAAATGCAGTTTCAAGCATATTTGCAGACCTAACGATTATTGCGTCGGGATTAGTATCATTATCTGAAATCGCGTAATTATTTTTATCGAATATATTAAGACCTGTCGCCGTTATTTTATTCTGCGTCTTTATTTTAAACATATATAAACATTCCCTTTCGTTTAATTTCTTATTTATTTTCAAGCTCGAATTTTTTCATAAATTCTATTAATTCTTTTATTCCTTCGGTCGGCATAGCGTTGTATATAGACGCTCTCATACCGCCGACAGAGCGGTGTCCTTTGAGGTTTACGAAACCCGCTTTTTCAGCGTCTTTCGCGAATTTTCCGTCGAGGTCTTTGTCGCCTGTAACAAAAGTTACGTTCATGATTGAGCGGCAGTCTTTTCTCACGGGATTGCTGTACAAACTTGAATTATCTATAAAATCATATAAAAGATTCGCTTTGTCAACGTTTATTTTTTTCATAGCTTCAAGTCCGCCGATGTCTTCTTTGAGCCATTTTGTTACGAGCATAGCGACATATATAGCGTAGCACGGCGGGGTATTTATCATTGAATCGTTTTCCGCCTGTATCTGATAATCCGTTATTTTCGGGGTTTCGGGTCTTGCTTTACCTATCAAATCATCTCTTACGATAACAACGGTAAGACCGCTCGGTCCCATGTTTTTCTGCGCACCCGCATAAGCGAGTCCGTATTTTGTAACGTCGATAGGTTCGGAAAGAATACACGAAGATATATCCGAGATTAACGGAATATTTCCCGTTTCGGGGAGGGTTTTATATTTTGTCCCGAATATGGTGTTGTTTTCGCATATATAAACATAATCCGCGTCACTTCTGACCATATCGAGGGTGACATTGGGGATATATGTGAAGTTATCTTCTTTTGATGACGCTATAACTTTGGCGTCGCCGTATTTCAACGCTTCGTTATAAGCGTTTGATGAGAACTGACCCGTGAGAACATAATCCGCTTTACGGGAGCCGTTCATCAGATTCATGGGGATAGCGGCGAATTGCAGCGTTGCCCCTCCCTGTAAAAACAGAACTTTATAATTNGAGGGGATTCCCATAACTTCACGTAAAAGCGCCTGCGCTTCCGCTATTATTTCCTCATAGACGGACGATCGATGGCTCATCTCCATAACGGACATGCCGCTGTTTTTATAGTTTGTCATTTCTTTTGCGGCTGTTTCAAGAACTTTCAAGGGGAGACAAGACGGTCCGGCTGAAAAATTGTAAACTCTGTTCATACTTTTACTCCTTACATTTCATTTTTATTATTTAACTTTCTCAACTGACGATTTATCAGTTGATTATATTATATACCTTTTTTTTTATTAAGTCAATAAGACATTAAAAAAATATTGTTAATTTTTTGTCAATCTATATAGATTAATTTATTTTTATAAATTTTTTACCGTGTACGGGGAGACAAAACATCCGTGCAAAAGAGAACCGCCCCTTATCGGGGCGGCTCCTTTTATATTACATTGTCTTTATAAAATCGTTGTGATTTCTTATGCAGCGTCGCCTTCTTCAATCGGTTCTTCAGTTGTTACTTCTTCTGCCGGAACAGGTGCTACATAAGTAACGCTCAGTCTGTATCTGCCTGGGTCGGACGATGTTCCGCCGCCGAGATATGTCAACGCTGATACGCCTTCAAGGTTTGTCGCTTTAATTCTGAAGTCATAGGTTCCGCTCTTAGCTATACCAAGTTCTTCGAATGTGTATGTTACGTAGCATACGCCGTCTTCTACAACTACGTCAGATGCGTCTATGTATACAGGTGTCTGCCATGTGTTTCCTGTATTTGTTCTGTACAGTTCATAAACTTCTACTGCCGTTGCGCTGTTGTTCGGGTTCACCCATGAGAATGTAACTATGTCACCTTCTGCAACCGCGTTGAACGATGTGATTGCTTTCGGTTTTGCTGTCGGTACAAGTGATTCTATCTCTACAGCTACTTTGTATCTGTTTTCGCCGCCGATATATACATATGATGCAGAATTTACAATGTTGCCGGCTTTGATTCTGAAATCGTAGTTGCCGCTCTTGATTATACCGAGTTCTTCGAATGTCAATGTTATTGAGGTTATGCCGTCTTCTACGGTTACTTCCGATGCGTAAATTATTTTACCTTCGTCAAGCCATACGCTGCCGCCGCTTGTCATGTAGAGAGCGTAGCTTTCTACTGATGTTGCACTCTTGTCGGGGTTCGGGTTGACCCATGAGAATGTGATTGCTTCGCCGTTCTGGACTGCTTCAAAATTCGTTATTACTTTCGGTTTCGCTGTCGGTACAAGAACTTCAACTGTTACGCCGAGTCTGTATCTGTTAGCTCCGCCAAGGTATACGAACGGTGCTTCACCCAGTACGTTTGCAGCTTTGATTCTGAAGTCGTAATCGCCGCTCTTGGTTATGCCGAGTTCTTCGAATGTCAATGTAGCCGTTGTTAATCCTTCAACTACCGTTGTGTTTGCCGCGTCTATGATTACAGGTGTATCGAGCCATTTGTTGCCGCCGTTTGTGAGATACAATTCATAATAACCTGCTGCCGATGCTGCGGCGTTCGGGTCTATCCATGTGAATGTAACTGTTCCTTCGTCAACTTCTCCCGGTACTGATGTTGCGTTTAAGTCTGAGATTACCTGCGGTTTAGCTTCTACTTCTGTTAAGCCTTCCAATAAGTTGATGAGCGATGTTTTGAGTGCTCCGTCTTCGAGGAGAGCTATGAAGTTGTACGCGCCGCATTTGTCTGACAATAAGCCTGTGCTTATAGCTTTCGCTACTGCCGCTTGTGCTGAATCTACTATCATTGTGGTATATTCGCCAGCGTCGAGCAGATGTAAACTTGTGAGGTTAGGATACGATTTAACGTTCAAGCCAGTTCCGTATTCCATTGCGACACGTGCTCCGCCTTCTGCGTCAACGTCGTTTACGAGTATAGATATACCCAGTTTGTCCATATCTATCGCGCCGCTTCCTGTGAGAGAAGCCCACGGAATTGTGAGGTCGTATGTTGTTGTTTTAGCTGTTTCGTCACGGTCTACTATGAAGCTGGAACCTGCGGGGTTGAACGCTCCGGTTGAACCTGAGCCTGTCGCTGCCGCCCATCTCCATGTAAGAACTGCTCCGGTATTGCTGTTGCGTCCGAATCCCAATTCGCTTGTACGAGACTGTCCGCCGTCGGATGCGCCCTTATTCATGTTGATAGCTACCTGTACAGAGTCTGCATTCCAGATTTGTTCCATAGAGTTTGTGCCTGATGTGCCTGTTCTCAGGTTGTGGTGCGTATCATCTGTAACAACCAGATACAGATACAGGTTGGTTGCGTCCCATTTGAGGTTGCCTTCCATGCTCAGGTCGTTTATGCCATCCCACGGTCCTTCGCTTGCCTGTGACTGCGAGTTTATGATAGCGAGCGGGGTAGAACCTGATGTGAGACTGTTTTCGCCGTCGTATGCGTCAGCGTATGTTACGTCAAATCTTTCCTGATAGTTGAATATACGTCCGTTGTCGAGTTCGAGTTCGAATTCGAACGGTGCGCCGCTCATGTAGTACGGTAAATCTACTATGCAGGATTCGCCGTATGCGAGAGGTTCAAATTCGATAGGTGCGAATAAATTAAGGTAATTGTCCGGTTTGAGGAGTTTCAGTGTTCCGCCTGTGGGTCTGTCCATAACCACGTGGGTTATTTTTATCTGGTTGTCTAAGCCGTTTTTGATAAACTCAACCGTGAACGGGAGTATATCCGAACCGTAAACTGAACCGTTTGCAACAACTGAATATTTCATTCCGCCTGCATAATAGTTGTTTGTGAGTTCCGCTCTGCCGTCAGCCGTCGTAATCTGAACCTGTGTTTTTCCGCTCGGTCTGAAGTTGGAGTCATAAATATGTGCTTTACCGCCGTTTACCTGTACGCCGTATGCGCTGCTGAATGCTGAGAAGTTTGTCTGGTACATATAAAGGCTTCCGCTGTTTACGATTGCCGCGATTGTTGCGCCGCCCCAAACCGCCGTATTGTACATGTACAGTTTAGCGTCTTCGTGGACTCTTGACGGGTCTGAACCTACCGTTGCGTCTCCGCCCATCAATACATACGCCATTCTTCCCGCGTAGTTAATCGTAACCAATTCTGCGTTAATCAAAACGATTTCCGTGTCTGCGTCTGCGTCTTCAACGAACATACCATAGGTACTTCCGTCTGTACCGTGACCAATAACGGTTACTTGTTTCGGATTTTTCCCGGTGATTTCATCGTTCAGGAAGTGTATACCGTTTTTGGAACCGAATACGAAGTTGAAGAATATGGTTTCGTTTGTAACGTCGCCGAGTTTTATTGAGCTGTAGAATTGTCTCTGGAAGTCACCGAGGTTCAAACTCGGATAGCCCTGTGTGCCCTGCGGGAATCTTTGTCCGTAGTGCGGGTTGCCCTGCCAGTTTCTGATAAATCCGCCGTCTGCGCCGCCGCCGACCCAGATGCCCGCTCTCGCACAGGAGCCTGCGAAATACTCAATATAGTGGTTATCTGTTTTGTATGATGCGAGGTCGATACCTTTGTCTGCGTTGGGCATTGTGATATTTATCGCGTAAATATTCGCGCCCATACCCTGTATCAAGAACGGGCATTCATAGAACGAAGATTCTGTTGTTCCTATTGTTCCGGTTCTCTGACCGAGCTGCGCGATATGAAGTCCTCTGATACCTGCGTCCGCTTCGATTCTTATAAGCGGAGTAGCGTTGGGCTGGCTTATACCGTAGCTTGTAAATATCGCCGAGCCGCCGCCCTGAATGTGGCTCTGTACGTCTCTTGTTCCCCTGAGTTCTACTCCGGAAGGAATTGTGATAGGCTGATTTACTAAGTATCTTCCGCCGGGCAGGTAAACGATACCGCCGCCTGCTGCGTCGACTGCGTCGAGCATTGCCTGCAACTGTGCCGATACGTCAACCGTCGGGGTATTATTATTGAATCCTCTTGCTGCGGGGAGGTCTGCTCTCAGAACATATCCGCGGGGAGCTTTCGGCTGTACTGCTATGTCCGTGACTATTGTTCTGTCAAGAGGTACGATATTGTAGTTGTCATTTGCCGCGTGAACTTCAACTTTTGTAGAAGCAACGCTTGCATTTACGTAATCGAGCACTCTGTTGAAACCTGAGTTGATTGATTTGAATGTATCAACTCCGTTGGAAGAAGTAGCTCTGCCGAGATAAACGTGTTTGTCTTCCGTTGCGAAAGAGCTGTTGCTGAGGAGGACTGAACCGCGGTTTATTGTGAGGTCGTAACCGCCGCTGTAATCGAACGTACAATTTTCGAACGATATAACGCCGCCGCTGCCTTCGCAAACGATAGGTCCTTCAAAGTCAACTGTGTTGAACTGTACGGAAGTGCTGAAGCTGCTGCTGAAGTAAGCGGCTCTTGAGTTGTCTCCCGTGCCTTTGAATACGGAGTCGGATATGAGAAGTCCGTAGGGGTTTACCGCGTCAACGTATAATGCCGTTCCGCAGTCTTCCATGTACATTCTGTAGAACTGCGCGTTAGGAGTATCCGTTCCGCTCGGTTCTCTTCCTATCCACATACCTTCTTTATATCCCGTGATATATAAGTCGGATAAATATTCCCAGTCTGAACGGTGCATACCGAAGCCTCTGCCGTTTGCTTTTGTATAAGCAGTAACTTCTGCGAGCGTCGGAGCTCCTGCGAGTCCTGATTCAGCCCAGTATTTCGGGTCTATTTTGATATTTTCGATACGTCCGATGTCTGTACAAGTATGTACTTCGATACCTACTGCGAGAGCTGTTATGTAGCTGTTGTAAACATAGTGCAATTCTGCGGGGCTTGCTCTGAATGCGCCGTATGAGTTTACGAAAGTTACGTTTTCAACAGTCGCGCTGTCGCCTGTGAGCTGTTTGATTGACCACGGATAAGCTACTACGTTGTTTATATCCTGTTCGGGATACCAGATTGACAGGTTAGTTACACCTGTTCCCTGAACCATAGCTATGAAACATCCGTTTGTCCCCTGAGCGTTGTTTCTATCAAGTCCTCTGCCTTTACCTGAGTAAACTTCAAGAACCGTTCCGAGAACTGCGCCGTTGTTATCTTCCGGATTAGCCCAGTCGCCGCGGAGAGTAACGCTCTGTTTGAGGTCCAATGTGATTCCGCTTGTGTTTTCACTGCGGAACGCGTAATTTCCTGCCGGTATCCATACTACGCCGCCGCCGTTGTTGTAAGCCGCGTCTATGGCTGCCTGGAAAGCGAGTCTGTTGTCGAACGTCGGGTCTTCAGCTACGGTTTTCGCGCCGTAATCTTTTACGTTGAAGTCCGAAACGACCCAGTCTTTTGTAGGATAGAGTGTCTGGATTGTCGGTTTCATTGAAGCCGCGTAGTTTATCATTGAAGCTACCGTAAGGTTGAATACGACTGTATCGCTTACTGTGCCCCTGGTTATTGTTGCTGTAAATGTTACTGCTTTATCAAGTGTAGCGTCACGTGTTACCACGCCTGCGTTTGATATAACCGCGGGGAGGTCTGAACTCCAAGTAATGTCTGTAGCGTTTACGCCCATTGTCGGGAGGAACAGATTCGTTGTTACTTCGCTTTCAAGTACGTTTCCGCTCTTTATAACGTCCCATATGAGAGCCGCTTTCATATTTGCTACCGCATCTGCGTCAGAAACGTCGCTGCCGTCGCCGCGTACAGTTACTATAATTGCCTGTGTATCGCTTGCCGCTGTTGAGCCTGCGTCAGCTCTGCTGATTGTTGCGGTAAGGGTTACGTTTGTGTCATTTATCGGGCGAACAACCGTGCCGTCAACGTCTATAATAGCTGTGTTGCTGGAAGCCCAAGAAATAGCTGTGTTGAGGTCGCCTGCTGTGATGAGGTTAAGGTCGGATATTGCCGCGCTCTGGTTCGTGTTCAATCCTTTGATAACGTCCCATGTCAAGCCGGATTTTACAACTTCAACCGCTTCTGCATTTGTCGGAGCTATATCTGTTATTGTTATTTTTTTGATATTTAAGTTTGTGCCACTGGATGTCAGACGGAACTGAGCTTTTTTGTTCTGTCCGATAGGATTGCCAGAGCCGTCTGTGAGGTTAAAATTACATCTGTCAAGAATAAATGTAAATCTGTAATAGTTGCCGGTTGTTGCTGTATTGCCGGCGAGATTTATTCTTGTTCTGTAAGCCACACCGCTTGTGCTTGTGCTTGTACTGCTGGGTATGCCATTATACAGAGCGTAAGCTGTGCCTTCATCGCTTCCTGAGTAAGCACTGCAGTATTGGAGCTGGAAGCTCGGGTTACTCGGCTGCCATACTTCTATATCAACTTTAACTTTGGAAGACTGTTTTATTGTCGGATTGTCTATCCAGAAATACATAAAGTCACCGGGACGAAGTGTCCAGCCAGGTGCGTTTGTGCCGGTAGCATAATTGTTTATAGAAGGAGCCGTGCTGTCGCCTGCCATACACGCGCTGATTCCGTTTGCCGTATAGTTGCCGAAGTTCGGTCCGTTGACTACTAACTGGCAAGCCGCGGGGTCAGCTGCAGGAACTGTCAGAACGAACGGTACTGTTGCGCTTGCCGTACCTCTTCTTACAGTAGCCGTAACTGTTACTGTTGTATCTGTTGCCTGACGGAATACCACGCCTGCGGGTATGCCTTCTTTTTTGGAAGTATTTCTGTTATTTTGTGTGTTTATTACGTCATTGTTTGTTGAAGCCCATGTTATGGTCGTTCCGTTTGTCGTTGTTGTCGGAAGCGTTATACCTGCGATAACGTTCTGCGCATCAACGTTCACGCTCTTTATAGCACTCCATGTTAATGTTCCGACTGTATCGTTTACCGCGTCCTGGTCGTTGAAGTCCGAGCTTACTATCAAATTAAATACTACTGTATCGGTTTCAAGACCTTTGGTTATTGTAGCTGTCAATGTAACGGGAGTTCCGGGAGCGGCAATACCGTTCATCGGACGAGTTACCGCGCCTGTTGAAGCGTTTATAGCTACATCGTCGGAAGCCCATGATATTGTCGTGCCGTTTGTTCCTGTTGTTGAAAGTGTGAGTGCCGTTGTTACTTCCGTTTCCAATGTGTTTGCGTTTCTTATAACATTCCATGTCAAAGCTGCTTTTGCAAGTCCGACTGCTATATCGTCGGTTGCTTCGGTTTCCATTATTGCCGAATAAGCCGTGCCTGTGAAGTTATAAGTGCCGTCTGCTACTGTACGCGTGAAAACATTGTATACGCCGCCGGGTGTAAGGCTGTCGAATTCAGCAACATACGCGCCGCCTGTCAATGTTCCCGTTACCCATCCGGTTGTCGGAACGGTATTAGCTGCGTTTATCGCGAACTCTACTACCTGACCGCTTGCAGCTGTTGCGCTGACTTCAAGAGTTGTCGAGGTTTTGCTTACGAGAGTTGCAATGGGTGTTGAATACTGATTGTCCTGGAAACGCGGGTTTTTGATTATAAGGTTGCCCACCAAGTTGCCGCGGCTGAAGTTAGAACCGAATGCTCTTACTGTATCCAATACGCTGAGGTCTGTGGGTTTGCCGCCTTCGATTCTTGCCTGAGCGAGAGTCATCGGAACATAGTATGTAGCCCAGTTTCCTGTGTTTGAGCCTTTTATAATGCTGAAGAAGTTTGTGCCCTGTCCCCACCAACCGCTGGTTGCGCCTACTTTGGTGACTGCGAAGTCGCCGCCGAGGGTTATGTTTGCGCCTCCGGTGTAAACGTCAAATACGAAATACATATCTTTGGCGTTTGACCAGTCTCCCTGAGGCTCATTGGTTAAACGCGCACCGTCTTTGATAGTCCATATGTATGCCGCCTGTCCGTCAGGAGCAGTCGTAGCACTAACATCAACGCCGTTAGTCGAAACTGCACGGTAAAAAGGTGCAGCTGCCGAGACTGTCATAGCGGGTATAACCGGCAGAATCATCATCAGCGCGATTATGACCGCTAAAATTCTCTTAGATGCTTTTGTCTTCATAATAAAAAAATCCTTTCGTAAAAACTTTTAAAAATTTTTTCGCCTCTTTTTATTACGGAGTTGTGGTTCTCCACCATGATTTATCACGGAATCAGCCTCGTTTTTTTATATTGTTTATGTGCCGCATCAGGAACGGGGTTAACCTTAATACGCAAGTTAAGTATACTTGCTCACCGCCAAACTTTAACAAACTAAATATACTATTAAAATATACCATATTTTGACGGGCTATTCAACTTCGCGTATTTGCGGCATCGTCGCGGGCATCTATTCTCGGCTTCCGGTCCCCACCTCTCTTTCTGTATTTCATCGTTATCATAACACCTCGAAAGATAATCACTTTGGATAATGTATTATATATAATGATAGAATCATTATTACGATATTAATATATACTTTTATATACTTTTATATACTTCTGTCCATAATACTATTTATATTTCATTTTACAGCAGAAATGTTTGTAAACTGTGTGCCAATTATTAATTTATTTGATATAACAATTCTTATTTTCACACAAAATTCCGTCAGTTTTTTCAATTTAGTATAAGTAATTACGCAAAAATAACATTTCTTGTCGAATTTTATTTCCTCACGATTAATTTAACCCCAATATTTTCTGTCGAGCGAGCGAAATTGTATTGCCTCGGCGATATGATTTTTTCGTATGATTTCACTTTTTTCAAGGTCTGCAATAGAGCGCGAAACCCGGAGAATCCTGTCATATCCTCTCGCCGACAGTCCAAGTCTCTCAAATGCGGCTTGCAATATTTTTTCCGCGTCGTCGTCGAGTACGCAATATTTCTGCATTTGTTTCGGAGTAAGTCTCGAATTGCTGTTTTTGCTGCCCTCGCAACGTTCGAGCATAAATTTTTTCGCTTCGGTTATCCTTTTGCGTATATCCGCCGATGTTTCACGATTTTCGTTTGATTTTATTTCGCTGTATGAAACCGACGGTATTTCAACTTGAATATCTATTCTGTCAAGAAGGGGTCCCGATATTCCCGAAAGATATTTTTTTCTCTCCGAATCGGAGCATTTGCACGGTCTTGCCGGGTGTCCGTAATATCCGCATTTGCACGGGTTCATCGCGCAGACAAGCATAAATTCCGACGGGAACGTTATCTTTCCGTTTGTCCTGATTATCGTAACTTCGCCGTCCTCAAGCGGCTGACGCAAAGCGTCTATCGTATCTTTCGAAAACTCCGGAAATTCGTCCAGAAACAAAACCCCGTTGTGCGCTATACTTATTTCCCCCGGCGTCGGAACACTTCCGCCGCCCGTCAGTCCTCCTCGCGAAACCGAATGGTGCGGTGCTCTGAACGGTCTTTCCCTTATCAGTGACATATCCTGTCTGTCTCTTTTTATTATCCCCGCGACCGAGTGAATTTTTGTCGTTTCTATCGCTTCCTCGAAACTCATCGGGGGCATTATCCCGCCGATTCTTTTGGCGAGCATACTTTTTCCCGCTCCGGGAGGTCCTATAAATAAGACATTATGCGAGCCGACTGCGGCGACTTCAATAGCGCGTTTGGCTTTTTCCTGTCCTTTAACGTCGGAAAAATCCAATTCGCTTATAAATTCCTGACTTAAATAATCGCTCTCCGAATAGCTCATCGGTTCTATCAACCGATTTTCCGCGAGATGATTATATAATTCCGTTATATTTTTAACAGGGAATATTTCAACTCCCGAAATATTATCCGTCCCGTTTGTACTGCTCCCACCGCATAAAACCGCTTCTTTGGCGTTGTCATACGGCACGAAAATTTTTGTTATCCCCGCTTTTTTCGCCGCTATGCACATGGGTAAAATCCCGTTTACGGCTCTTATATCCCCCGCGAGCGATAATTCGCCTATAAAGCACATCTTTTTAAAATCAAATTCAAGCTCTTTTTCATTAGCCAATATACTCGCAAACAGAGCCAAATCGAGCGACGAGCCTTCTTTTTTTCTGTCGGCGGGAGCGAGATTTATTGTAATAATCCTGTTAGGCAAAGGAAAGCCGCATGTTTTCATAGCGGCTCTGATACGTTCTTTTGATTCTTTGACCGCCGCGTCGGGAAGTCCGACAATCTCAAACGCCGGCATACCCAACGACATAAAACACTCAACTGTTATAATAAATCCGTCTATTCCGTAAAGTCCTGTGGTAAGTATTGTTTTAATCATGTACTTTATCAATCCTTATTCTTAATTATATTATATTTTTTCATAGTCACATATCAGTCTCAGAAAAGATGTTTTTTTACCGTTTTTAGGATTTTCAGTCACAAGATAAAATTTTTTATTGTGACTTATATTTCAATTATATCATAGCGCGCATGTGTTTTGCAATTATATTTTGTTTTTTCTTGATATTTTTTTGAAATACCTATAAAATATAACTAACCGAGCTTATATTCCCGTTATTATAATATCAGCGCGCGCGAAAAAGTTTAAAAGGCAGGTGAAAATAAAAAGTCTTATGAAACCCATAAAAAGTTTGTTCGAACAAATAACCGATGATTATTCAATTATCATATTGAACTGGGCGATTAAAAAAACAGGAAACCGCCCCGACGGTGAAGATTTGGCGCAGGAAGTTTTATATCAGATATTGTCTTTTGTAAACGGTAAAACAAAAATTGAGAAACTCGATAATTTAATCTGGAAAATCGCGCATTACACATGGTGCAACAGGATTCGTCGTATTAAAAAAGACGCCGATATTATAAGTCTCGACGGCTCAAATAATATATACATTACAGAAGAACGCGATTATATAAATGAATTTATCGATAACGAAGAGTTGAAAAACAAATTTGAAATTCTGAAACGAAAAATCTCGGATTTGTCAAAAACGCAGAGAGAAATAATCATCGCGTATTATCTTGAAAATCTATCGGTTTCCGATATTGCCTCAAAATCCGGAGTAAACAAAAGCGCGGTAAAATGGCATTTATTCGACGCGCGAAAAAAAATAAAGGAGAATTTTAACGTGAATAATAATTTAAACATAATAAAACCGGGCAGATTATCTTTGGGAACAAGCGGACAGGTTCCGCCCGGCGGAAGTGATACAAGCCGCATAAACGAAAGTCTGACAAAACAAAACATCTGCCTGTTATGCTATTCAAAAAGCGGTAAATCAATAAACGAACTCTCCGAGATTACAGGGATTCCGAAACCGTATCTTGAATATGATTTGGATTGGCTTGTTGACCGTGAGTTTTTGATTTTCGAAAACAAAAAGTATATCACGAATTTCGGTATAATCGACGCTCGGCACGCAGTCGAAATCAGAGACATTTATATGGAATCAAAAGAAAATTATTACAGAAAAATCATAGATTATATAAATTTTCATGAACAGGACATACGAAACATCGGGTTTCACGGCTGTGATTTTGACTGGAATAAATTATTATGGTCGGTTCTGACTTTATATTTGAGATATTTTTCAGAATCCGAACCTCTTAAAACATTAAAAAAATCCGACGAATATGACCTGCGTAAAGACGGCGGACGTTATTTTATAAACGCTTTTGACGTTTCCGACAATCAGTTATTAAATGTAAAAAGTATTTTGAGCGAACCTGTTTCAAACCCCGAAAAATGGCAGGGAATAAACGGTATCTGGTGTAATTGGAGCGAAAGTGTCAGCGAATTCAGGAGCAACGGTAAACTTGAAGATTTTTACGCGACATATTGGCTCGGCATATATATTTTCAGCGGTAACAGTTCAACAATAACCAAAAACATTGACGCTCAAAAAATATGGAGAAAAATACTTTCGGCCCTTTCAAACAATAATTTTTCAATATCCGGTATGCACGACGATGAAAAAGAGCTTATCGCAACCGCGGTAAAAGAGAATATTATAAAAAAAGACGGCGAAAAATATATGCCCATGTTTACTATATTCACTGTTGAACAGTTCAGGCGGTTATATAGTGAAATATTCGAACCGCTTGTAGAATCAATCAAGCCGGAAACCCTGAAACTCATCGAAACTTTCCGTGAGTTGAATACACGGCGTTTGCCGCGAAATATCGCCAATTATACAACAAAATGGACGTATTTTGACATGTGGGATTCGGGGATAAAAAATTTCATGTTTGCCGCAGACGACGGATATTTATACATGCCCGAAACCCCTGAGGACGGCACGAG
>JGI994J12354_10002050_pt1 | contig 20082 bp, 21 predicted proteins | sample IntmicLarv3ML3BL_FD_12354 | JGI IMG/M metagenome (IMG submission 12354)
CTCCGTTTCCCGAATCTATATATACAAGGTCGCGAGCTTCCATGAAAACTTCGTGGCAGAGCTTTCGGGATTTATTGTTGTCCACAGCGCCAATCAGAATTACAAGTTCACTGGCCGCTTTTATTTGTCGCCCATCTTTTTTATACCATTGATTTTTCGGCAAAGCACAAATATCAGGACGGACAAGCGCCGCGAGCCGTTCCTTTTCCTCTATGAAGTCCGGGATATATTCCGGCTCAAGTCCGAAAGCATCAGAGTATCTCTCTGCCATAGCACGGGCCTTGTTCTGCCCTAAGTCATATTCGCTAAAGTTCTGACGGACAAGATTTTTCGCTTCAACAGCATCACCATCGACCAGGATAAACCGAACCCTCCGGCCAATGGAGAAAAGCAATCTGTAAATATGCGGAGCCGCGTGGCCTCCGGTTCCTCCTGCGCCGAGCATAACGATTTTTACGGGGGAATTAGTCGAGAACTTCATACTGCGCACCCCATTTCAGAGTTTTTTCAACAACCGTCACTTGTTCATCCCACTCATCAGGATAATCTTCCCAATAGGGTTCCAGCACAAGAGCCGGGTCGATTCCTTTGTATTTGCCCCCATTTGAAAGGCGAACTTTGATTCTCGGGAAATAACTGTTCAGGCATCCGACAACGCCATACAACCGCGTAGCTTTTTCGTCTATGTTATCAATAGCAGAAAATTTTGCGTTCATGACATTATGGCTGTGAATGTCCATATAGTGCAGGTAGCGGTTAGTGTCTGTAAACGCGGACAGAATGGAGTCTGCACGCACACGTTCAACACTTTGTTTTGGAATTGACGTGACAAACACTTGCTCCTCGCGGTCCCAGAAGATATTTGCAATCGCTTCATAATTTCCTGCTGTTGTCAAAAACGAGCGGAAGAACGATATAATTTGCTGGAGCTGATGGTTCGGTATCAGAGGGAGGGCCGGAATAAATCCGGCCGTTATCTCGCTGAGTCCCTCTGTCGTTCCCGCAGGAGTAATGAAACGTCCCATTTCCTCGTTGCGGATTTCGTATACCTTCCCATCGCTGCCGGGCACAATGCAAATGAGCTTACCGGAGTTCTCCGCTTCGTTCATATTGCGGAAAACTCCTTTATAGGCTGAGATACCCTCGCCTTTGCTCTGCGCCGTAACTCTGGGTTTAATTTCACATACCGGCTTTTTATCCTTTGATTTCTTCAATGCGTCCATAAACTCTTTTGATGTTTCAACGCTCTTTTTGAAATCTCCGATTTTCTTTTTCTTGGCATCGCCGCCGGCAACGCTCTTGGAGATTTTGCCATAAGTTATAATCCATGTGACGCGATTTGCGTCCTCCAGCTCAGGGAAATCCCCGGTTTTGGCGATGCGGAGCTCGTCGAAGGTTTGCCCGACATCATTAATTTCCTCTTCAGCAGAACCATACTTGAAAACAGGCAGTTTTGCAGAGAGCGTTGTTCTGTCCTGAGTTTCGATAGCCTCCATGAGTATGTTTTGCGGCTCCGGCTCACTCTCTTGCGCTGAATCCATATCAGGCACAAGTGACGGAGCAGGGATTCCGTCGAGGGCAGTTAGAGCATGTCCCTTTACTGTGGAAGTGGGTTTTGCAGTTTCTTCAGGAGCAGAATCTGTCACCATATCTGTGATAGATTCTGCGGGGGCTTCATCCTCTGTATCTTCTTCATTATCTTTGGGCGCGAACGGGTTCTCTTCGGATTCTTCCTCCTCTGAAATGTCGCTGAACAGTGCGCTAAACGTATCATCTGCGCTGTCATCGCTTCCCAGATTAATAAGCTTTGAGAAGGGATCGTTTTCGTTACTCATTGGGTTCTCTCCTTTACAAAAATGTAGAAATAAAAAAACCGTAACAACCCCACAAAGGGATAGTTACGGTTTCATTTCTCAGGTAATGGTTTCGGGATGTGGACAGTGGGCTTCGGGGCAGACTTCTCCCCGGGCATTTCAATCCTACCTAAAACAATCCTACCTAAAAGTACATCCTTATTTTAGCGCACCTCTTTCGCTTTGTAAACTTGACGTTTTGTCAAGGAACCGAGTGGCGTGTGACGAACAGATATCTTCACTCAATTTAACTGAATCGTCAAAAAGCGCATCATTCGGATAATTTATTGATAGTTGCGTGTAGCACCTTATTATGGTATAATAAGGGCGCAATAAGGAGCGTGATAATATGAATGGTTATGTCCCGAATATCCGGCCAATAACAGACCTTAAACGAACAAGCGAAATATCTGAGTATTGCCGCAAGGCCGAAGAGCCTGTTTTCATAACAAAGAACGGGTCTCCCGAACTGGTCATTATGAGTGTTGAAACCTATGAGAGAGAAATGTTTCAAAAGGATGTGTATTTGAAGCTCGCCCAAGCTGAAGCAGAATTCGAATCGGGCGCACCAACCGTGAGGCACAATGAATTTCTGAAAAAGGTAAGGGAAACGCTCAGTGAAGGATTATAATGTTGAGCTGTTGCCCTCGGCGCAGAAAGATATTATTGAGGCAAGCCAATATTTCAAAACAAAAAGCATGGATGTGGCGCTTGCCTTTCTTGACGATATTGACCGCGCGCTGGGTCAACTGGCAACCTTTCCGGAGTCTGCACAGCTTTCCCGCGATGAGGCGCTTGCCGCAAAAGGCTATCGGGTCATTCTGATAAAGTATGACTACTTGATATTTTACAAATTTACCGGAAGCAAAGTCGTTGTTTATAGGGTAATAAACGGCAGGCGAAATTATAAGGTTTTTATTAATTTGTAGGTCCTACAAAATCAACGATGTTCAAATGCCTTTCAAGTGCTTATTCACTTGAAAGGCATTAATAATTGATTTCATTTTCTTAGGAGACTACCTTGCCCAACACTCGAAATACAATTTCCATGTTTATCTCAATATCGTCATACGAATCATTTATGGAGCGAAGAAAGGTTCCCTCCGCTGTGTCTATGTATTTTTTGCAATAGGAGTGGTTATCGTAATAGAAAACGCCTATCTCACCTGAATCAAGGACGGGCTGTTCATGGACCCATATTATTTGCTTATCCTGATAAAGCGGCTCCATACTGTCGCCTGTGATTCGCAGCGCATAAGTTGCACTCTGCGGAACATAGCCGGGAACTTCTATCATCTCATAGTCACTGTCATCTAAGAAGCTTCCCGTTCCGGCCGACACGGGGATATAGTAAAGCGGAAGCAGCCGTGGAGCGCCCTCACTGTAATATTCAGCTTCGTCTCTGTATGTGTCAATGTGAAAAAGAAGATCGACAAGTTCCTTGGCTTTTTCCCGCCCGGCTTCGTTGAGTCCGGAGAAAGGCCCGCGGTGTACTCCGCCGAATTCCCACAGAGGGTCGCTTATATTCAGTATCGAGCACAGAGCAAAAAGCTGAGGCGCATTTGGATATGAAAGACCGCGCTCCCACTTGGAAACGGCGCCATTTGATATATCAAATCCTTCAAGGGCAAGCCGTTCAGCCAATTGCGCCTGTGAAATTCCTTTTTTATTTCTGTTCCGCACTATCGCGGCACCAATTTTTTTATACACCGGTATCACTCCTTGAGGATATTATACTATGAAACGGCATGGGGTTCAAGCGATTTCCAAAAATATTTTACTATAAGTCGAAAAATAATTCTGGCTTTTTACTTATAGTCGAGTTATAATGTGATAAACTTTATCTGCCCGGTGGTGAAATGAGATGGATAGAATAGTGCTGCATGGCGATGTGGATTACTGCTACGCGCAGATTGAGATACGTCAACACCCTGAATATAAGGGGCGTCCGCTCGCGGTCGGCGGGAGCCGTGAGGATAGACACGGTATCATCTTGGCGAAATGTCCTCTGGCTAAAAAAACCGGTGTTAAAACAGGCCATGCCCTCTGGCAAGCTAAAGAGCTGTGCCCCTCTCTGCAAATCATCTCTCCAAATATGAATCTGTATGTTGAAACCACTGACCGCATCCGGGAGATATATTCAGACTACACGGACAAGGTGGAAGGCTTCGGCATCGACGAGAGCTTTATTGACCTCACGGGTTGTACCAAAGACGGAAAGACTGCGGCGAGCGATATGCAAAAACGCATAAAGACTGAAACCGGCCTTACCGTTAGTTTTGGCGTGGCGTGGAATAAAACCATTGCGAAGCTTGGCAGTGATCTCTACAAGCCAAATGGTCTGGCTGTTATTACAAGGGAGAACTTTCGAGAAATCGTCTGGCCACTTCCTGCGGAGGATTTGCTCATGGTCGGAAGGGCTACAAAATATAAGCTGAATAATATGGGCATATGGACGATTGGAGATATAGCCGCCTGTGACCCTGAAAGGCTCAAGCGCCGCTTTGGCAAGCATGGCCTTGTGCTGTCGGCATATGCCAATGGCCTTGAAAATTCTCCCGTCTCGCGCGAAAACAATCTCCCGGTAGAAAAGAGTATCGGTAACTCGTGGACAGTGCCGCGCGACCTCGAAAATGACAATGACGTCTGGATTACCCTGCTTGGACTTTGCGAGGGTGTAGGGATGCGGTTGCGTAAGGGCGGCTGGCTCAGCTCCTTGATAGAATTTTCATACCGCACAACAAATTTGCAGTGGTGTTCTCACCAGCGGAAATTGTCAGCGGCGACAGATATAACGACTGAAATTCTCGATGTGGCGTTTTCCCTATATAAAGAGGCGCGGGTTTTACCCCTGCGAAGCATAGGCGTCCGCGCCGCCGCTCTGATGCCCTGCAACACACCACAGCAGCTTGATTTGTTTGACAATTACATTACCCGTGACAAAATGCGTGCTCTGGATTCGGCAATGGATACAATTCGTGGCCGTTTCGGGTATGATAGCATCCAGAGAGGCACACGCTATATCGACAAAGACTTGGGAAAGCTGAACGCTCTCAAGCACACTGTTCATCCTGTTGGATTCCAAGGTTAGGAGCTATCTTTATGTGTGGCAGATATTTTCTGAGCGATGAAGAATACGAGATTCAACAAATCTTAAAAGAGATAGAATCTCGGCATAACGGAATCGTAAAAGCCGGGGAGGTATATCCGACGAATATGGCTCCGGTAATGAAGTATGGTCAGGAGCTTGCCGCCGTCAAATGGGGATTTCCAAAATGGAACAGCTCCGGTGTTATTATTAACGCCAGAGCTGAGACTGCATTTGAGAAGACCATGTTCAGAATCTCTATGCTGGAACGCAGATGTGTTATACCTTCGTGTGGCTTTTATGAGTGGGACAGAGAGAAAAGTCGAAAGGCAAAGTATCTCATACGCAGGCCCGTGTCAAACCTCGTTTACATGGCCGGAGCATGGAACCGCTTTAAAAGCACGGAGGGGGGAGAATATGAGGCGTTTGTTATCCTGACCACAGAATCCAACGAGTCTATGAAACCTCCGGAGACCGAGTTATCGCTTTTCCCGGATGAGCGCAGGCCCATCCACGACCGTATGCCCGTCATACTCGAAACATACGAAGTTGACGATTGGCTGGAGGATAATGATTTCGCCTGTGATATTTTGCGAAGGAGGGGACCTGAGCTGGTTTTGACCATGGTATGATACCCACCCGGTGCTTTGTGGATGTGATTACGCGTTTCGATGAGCTTGGCGGCGTTGAGCCGCTGGCCATACTGTGGTCTGACGGGCGAAAGTTCGAAATAGACCGTATCCTGGACAGGGGCAACAGCGCGTCCGAGGCCGGAGGCGCAGGGTATCGGTTTATTGTAAAAATCAAAGGTAAATCGCGTAGTCTATATCTGTCAAATGACTATGACAGAGATGGAATACTGTGCTGGTTTGTAGAGAGCTGGAAAGCGGAGGTGAATCGTGACACCGCAGAAAAGAGAAATAAGGGTTGACGCCATATGGAGAACAGATGGGCAAATCGTCCCTGTCAAAATATACCACAAGGGCCTTGCTTATGATGTAGAGGTACAAAAAATCATACCGCTTGTTGCCACGAAAAAAGGCGGCATTGGCTTCAGGTACTGCGTTCAAATAGATGGAAAGCCACACGAATTGTACTATGAACACAACATCAGCTACACTGCTCGGCAACTATGGTATGAGTACCGCTCAAGTCGGGGTTTTGAAGGGCAATGAAACGCTCTACTTCACCGAGTAAAGAAGCTCATACATTGCCACAAGCTCTTTGGTTGCCGCATTTTTTCTGTATATCACGGTTGGAACCGTTATTCCCAGCTTTTCAGCAATCTGAAGATTTTGCAGTCCATTAAAGTAATACATGCGAATAACAGTGGCGTATTTTTCCTGCAAAAGCGATAAGTAATGTTCCATACGAGCCACATCAGTTTCGAGGTCAGCCAGTTCTTTTGCTATCTGAGTTACTGTCTCGTTCATCAGTTCCTCTCCGGCTTCACGAAACTTCATAGCAATTGCCATCGTTTTGTCCGAAATGTGGTTCCTGTTTATGATGCCCGAGCCGGGAATGCTGCTTCCCAATGAGAGGCCTCTGATTATTTCGTCCTCACTTAACCGGGGAGGATTATCAAGTTCGAATTTAAGCTGTTCAATTGTACGCTTTTTACGTTTGTGCGTTTTCAGAAGCTCTATTACCGTAGCTGTGATATCCATGCGATTGTCCTCCCTCAAATATTACTGTCGATACGGAGCTAACCGATGATGATTCCACGCTTTTATCTTGGCGATAAAGGAGATAAGCGCGCGAACTGTCAAAAATTTGTACCGTAATTTTTCTCACAGTAGCTGCTTGCATCACCATTATGTGGTTATATAATTTGACAGCCTTTAACATATTATGTCTTTATTAACTGATTTGGGGACAGTTTACGCTAAAAATCGTAAAAATTACGGCGTTATTACTTTGTGCAATGTATTGTCTTAATCGTTTTTATAACCAAAACGCAAAAAGGTTGTGCTGGCTTTTCGGCCGGCACAACCTCTTTTAGTGAAACTTGATGTCAATTGTAAATTCAGCTTAGTTACGCTCTCTGTGTGAGAATTGATTTTACAATCGTTTCTTGGGACAACTCACTTGTACGATAAACTTCACTGCAAAACGGCTCAAGGCTAAATGGAAAACCTCCCGATTCGCTGTCCAATAATACACCGGTCACAGCGAATCCGTGCCCGGCTTTTTTCTGCTTAAAGTTCTCTACGAAGGTCTCCGACAGAGCACAAACCCCGTCCGTTGTAAAAACAATATCAGCATTTTCAAAGCCTTCGTCACAAATGAGGCGAAGGGCTTCATTGAGCGGCGTTTCAAAATTTGTGGAACCGCCCAAAAATGTTTCAACTGATGAGAAAACATCGTCCGAGGTATATGCTCCGGGTAAAAACAAATCGGTCTTGTAATTGCCGCTGCCCGCAAAGTGTATAAGTGCAAATTTCCGGCTTCCATGCACGGCTGCGTCAAGCAGTGCCATTGCGACCGCCTTACCCCACGGTGCTTCCAGTCTAGTTGAAGTGGATTCGTCAAGGCACATGATGATATCGCCACATCCCTTGAAAATAGCCTCGCGGCGCCGATACTGCTTCAGCCGTTTCTCCTGATGCTTACGCAAAAAGAGTGGTATTGTGGACGGGTCAGTCAATAAAGCGAACTCCGAGGATATTGTTCGCTGAAGATCATTTCCGAGCTCCAGAGTGTATTTTTCTCCACGGCCATACGCATACCCGTTTTTGCGTGCCTGCACAAGCATTTCCTTAAAGCGTCCGAGGAATTTTGATACCTGTAACAGTGTCGCACTGTTGCGCACATTATTGACGATCTCTCGATTCAGCTTCATTTTCTCAGGAGTGGAATCATCTCCCTGTCCCCATGCCGAAAGAGCAAGCGAGGTTTCCTCTGCTTTTTCTCTGGCGGACTGCTCTGCATTGAGGATGATTTTATTAATCGCCTGACGGTTCATTTGCAGGTTCTCGGCTATCAGATTCTCCATAGCTTTTATCTGTTCAGTTTTACTGAACAACCTATTGGCTTTATCAATTATTTGCCTGTCAGCTTCCGCATCTGAGTCCTTTTCGTTTCTCCTGCTCAGCATTTCAGAAAGCTCCCCGTTCATTTTTTCTTCACGCTTCACTGCTCGCTCCAACGCTCCCAGCATATCTTTGCCTCCTGTGGCAGCTTCAAGGAGACCATCAAGCTCGTTGCAAACCTTCTCAGCAAACTCTACCGAAGCATCATAAGCCGGAAGCAGCCTTCCTTCGCACACAGACTTAATTGCGGGATAATCCTCTCCGGCCATGACCTCATTTATAATATGGCAATTGATAACCCGCGCCGTTTCCGAAAGGTTGGCCTCATCATCTCTACGGATATTCAGTGAATAAAAGGCCTGATATATGTCGCGCGCGAGTGATTTAAAGGTAGGCAGCTTCTCAATTCCGGTGTTTTCTATGCCGTCCATCATGGTATCGCCGCAGCGTAGTTCTGAATACACAACATCCTCAAGGCGCGTAGACTTCAGAACGCGGTCTGAGCCTTGACGGTCATTCGGCATTCCTCTCAGGGTGTCCGAATTGAGCACCTCATCTATGGAACGAAATGCTTTATTACGCATCTTGTAAATCCTTTCTAACATTATGCTGATGGGGGGCTGTAAGGCCCCCCACTTTAATTCATGTGCCCCACGGAGTTGTTCCTGACTTGCTCCTCGGCGGAGTCCCCGATCCATTAAAGGAATTGTAGGGTTGGCTATGCCCGGCAAGAGGGTCGAAACCGCCATATGAATCGCCGGATTGATGATTGCCGCTGGGCTTGCTCTCGCCGAAATACGCATTATCGACCTGAAGCTCAGTAGTAGTGCGATTATTGCCGTCTTTGTCCCGCCACTTTTTGTTTTTCAACCGGCCAGTGACTGTTATCATTTTGCCTTTTGTGAAATGCTTGCAGATAAACTCGGCATTAGTCCGCCATGCGACGATGTCGAAATAATCAACGTCTTCGCCGTCTTCTTTATTAACGAAATCACGTGCCACAGCAATTCTAAGAGAGGCGACCGGGATACCGTTTTGGGTGTTTCTCAGTTCGGGTGTTTCCACGAGCCGACCTGAAAGCACGGTTATGTTCAGCATGTTATTTGCCTCCAATTTTATTTTTATGTTTCACTTTATTTCTCCGCTTGATTCTGTCGTATATTGTCGATGCGCTGCGGGTATACAGGCTCCTACGGCGAGGCTGTCTCAATCTCGCGTACAGCTTCATTTTGAATACCTCCAATGGCATTATTAGGCGGCAATCAGCTCATACAGTTCGGGGACAAGCCCCTCGATTCCGCACAATTCGTTTGTAATTGCTTCAGGCCCGACACCTGACTGCTCACACAACTTGATTATGTCGGTGTTTTCACACCTTAGTTGCAATATGAGTTTCTGGCATGGTGTGAGCGAATTATCTATGATGGTTGCGCATTCGCCTCTTATGTAGATATCTTCGGGCGAATCTTCAGTTCTGGGAGTGAGATGCTCATATTTGTCATAAGAAAAGGTAACCTTTGCCCTATCGGACTCGGCTTTGATATGGCTGGCAACATAGCTACTCATCCTTTTGAATGCTATGGTCGAGAAAGCGTAGTTGTTGCGAAGATCCTCGCGCGCCAGATATGACCGAACTGCCGATATATAGCCGAAAACTGCTATATCATAATAATCAACTTCGGGATATCCCCGTTTGTTAAGGAATCTCAATATTAGGCCGTGGTGTTTCGCGGCGAAAGAGTTCTGTTCTTTTGTCAAAGGTGTTTTGTTGTACATGTCAATTCTCCTCGTATTTATTGAATTGCGCCTATTAAGCTATCTGCCTCATGGCAAGCAGCTCTTCAAGCGGAACATATGTGTACGTTGTAGCCGCATGGGCTCTGGCGCTGAGTTCCTCAAGTTCAGAGAGTGTGTCGCTGATTTGCTGGATTTCGGTACTTTCAGCCGCGCTCCTCAATCCGGATAATGATTGGAAAAGAGTGAGGTATTCCTCTCTAAGCTTTCCGATACGCCTGACATCCTCTCCGGCGCTATCCTCAAAATCTTTCAGGCTTTCGAGTGCCATCGCGCGGATGCCATCAAGCACATCCTTCAAGGGGTTAACACATTTCCGTTCCAGAACTTCTTTGATAGTCGTGCGCTCATCGGGGCTTGTCCAGAGATAGTGCCGAAGTATAAGCAAATCCTGCGGCGTGACCTCCGATTTCCCGTTCAGCCATGCATACGCCTGAGCAAGAGGGTAATAACCGAAATACTTTCTGTCGGATATGTGAATTCCTTTTTCGCGCAGTTCACAGAGTATATCGTCCATGAGTTCATTTATGGCGTCTGAAACGGAGACGGCTTCAACTTCAGCTTGCATGTTGCACAGCTCATCAAGAGTGATGGCACTGAACACGGCACCTGAATTTTTACTTTGCTTGTTTTTTAAAACTGCCAGACGAGCATCCCGCTCTTGCACGTATTCTGTCATAAGCTTGAGTTCCAGCCGATCATAGAGTGGCTTTAGAATTGCCTCTTCCGCATTGTTGAAATTCGGTATTTCATTCGAGGCCGCAAAGAATGATATCGTGGGAATATCAACGGTTTCGCCCTCATTTGTAAATTTGCGCTCGTTAAGCGCAGTAAGTAATGCATTCAAAATTCCGTCATTTGCCTTAAATATTTCGTCCAGAAAAACAATATGGCTGTCCGGAATCTTGCCATTGGTTATAAGCCTGGGCCGATTGCCATATTGGGCATAAAGCCTGCGGCGGCATATATCCAACTCTTTCAGGAGATTGTCTGCCTCAGCCGGGTCAGTGCCTTCAAGCAGCAAGAGTAACCTCTTGTATTCCGCATCCTTTGCGAGCATCTCAGGGTCAGGATTACCGGGCATCAGGCTGGAAAGGTCAATGCGTCCGAACAACTGTTCTTCGTCCGCCTGTTTTGACAAAAGCCGTTCAAACTGCCGTGACCCGGCAATTCTTTCGCGGAACAGATTTATAACGTGAGATTTCGCCTGCCCTGTGTCGCCAAGGACAAATAGGTTTTTTCTTGTCAGGAGCGCAATCGCGATCGCTTCAATCAGGTCTTCCCGTTCCGCAACTTCTCCCGCTATTTCATCCATGACACTGCGCATTTTGATATTGAGCATTTTTTCACTCCCATTCATAGTTGACCGGGATGATTGAGTAGCATACATATAATGCACTATCATCCTCAAAGAACAATCTGTATACGTCATCTATCTCTTCTTCAGAAGTCCTCAGATGCGAAGCATCCTTGAGATACCGGTTGTACTCAGAGTGCTCTTCCATTTTGAGCTTTAGTAATTCGCGGTCATGCGAAACATGCAACATGTAGTCGTCATTCTCAGCCGGGCAATTCACATAGTAGGTGAGAATATACATTTGCTGTGCTAATGGATTAATCTGAAACGTCATTTTGGGCTCCAACATATCCGGCGACAATATAATGCTGTCGAGAAGAGCTTCCTTTTTCAGCCCTAACCTCTCACAAACTGATGAGGCAGCAAGCAGATTTTCATCCGCTTCCAAGTTGAAATCGCAATAGATATCCGGGCCGGGGTTATCGGTTTCAAGGTCGTCGCCATCAATGATTTGTCGTATGGCTCCTGTTAGACCCATATAAGGGCTGATCCGGTTGGCAACGATTTCCTGCCCGATACGCAGTGAACCTCGAAACGGGCCGTACTCATATATCTGGCCGAGATTATTAAGTATCATAGCTGCGCCATCCTTTCACGCCGCAAGCTGCTCGGCAAGAATTTCGTTAAGAAATGCCTGCATTTCCGCTTTTCCCATTTCAACAGCCTTTGTCATTTTCTTTTCTGAGAAGCGGGAGGAATTAAACAACATTTTTCTTTTGCTTGCCTGCGGGACATGAGCAACTAACACTCCTGAAGGAGCAACAGGTTCGGCCTCAAGATAGAACCCGGCAGGGCGTACCAATTGGCCGGAATAATTGTGGCCATTGTTTTTATAACAAACTAAAATGTCGATGTGGGTTCCATCGCGCATCCCATCGTGGGGGGTTCTGGAAATTCTAACGCTTTTCATTACTAGCCTCCAATCTTTTTAGCAGTATTTGTATTTGCTTAGCCGTTCAAAGTGACTCGGATTGTATAGCTCTGCCCGGCAAAGCAACATCCCATTTCGGCGGCACAATCGCCGCCAACAATCTCGCCGGGGTTAAATTGCAAAAACACCCCGCTTTCAGGCTTCGCAATGAAGCCTGAAAAATTAGCATAGACCATTAAATCATGAATTGCTTTCGTAATATCAGTGCATTTATAATCGTTGCCTTGCATACGTTTCCCTCCATTATTCCGTAGTTCGCGCAATTTTTTTGTATGCCCACACTCCACGGCGAGGGCTCCTGAAAATGTCGGGATATGCGCCGAGCGTTTGCCGAACCTTTTCCCGCCAGTGCGTTTGGGTCTGCGCCCGTTTGTGATTCTCTACCCTCTCATATATCTGCTCCAGACGTACTTCACCATGCAGATCCTCAAGCACAGCCGCGACAATATCACGCCATGTTGAACCTGACATATCTCTGACGTCACCATCTCGGGTATATGTGAGCATAATCGGGTATATCAGCGGCGCATCTTTTTTTATCAGGAGGACGTACTCGTGCAGGATGGGAATAAACCGTCCGCTGTATCGCGTGTTGTCAGAGAAGCAATTGTGCTGGAGTTTGATTATGACGTTTTCAACAGTGCCGGGCTTGATTAGCTCAAACAGCATACTGTAAAGCTTCCCGCGCTTCTTTATATCTCCTAACAGAACCGCCATACGCCCACCTTTTTCGAGCGCAGAGAACTGCTTCATCATGCAGTAGTTAAGAGCTTTGATGAATTCTTCCCAAGACGGAATCCGCGACAAATCCGAAACCGTCGGATCGTATCCGTATCTGTTTTGCACCTGCTTTGAGTCGTAAATGTTACCTGAGTAAACGACGATGTCATGATATGGCGGATGCCAAAAAATATACTGTGGGCGCTCCGGTATTTCATGATTAAGCAGGTCAAAGCCACTGTGCAAATCGTATATTTTGCTTTTGATTCCCATATTTTCAGCAGCATCACGAGTTGTTCCGCTACCGGCCATATAGTCACATACTTCCTGCAAATTGAAATGCTTGATTAAATCCTCAATGAGTTTGGGCGAGCAGTTACCGCGGTATGCGTTATTACCGCCGACACCACGTTCGGGGTACGACACAATGCTGGCAAGGACATCTGTCATAGTCGCGGCCTCCTTATTCATAGTCCGGGAAATCCCGGCAATAATGCAGTTTTGATTTCATGCGGAATTCCCTCGTATTTTTGCCGAATCAAAATGGCCGGGCTTGTACTCACCTGCACCCAAGTAGAGGAAAGAATATGCTTTTAACCCGTCATCAACCTCGATTACGTCGCATGTCTCAAGAGTGAAGCCATAAAGCTCATTGCAGTTGCAAGTCAATGATAATTCATAGAATGCTTTTGCCGTTATTCCGGAATGGTATTCAAATGCAAGCGTGTACCTGAATTCTGATATCGCCGCATACTTATACATTTCGTTGCGGCTGAGTAAAATGGACTCATGTGCAAATAACCATGACTGAGAATCTTTACACCTATAAATACGGACTGCCGAGGCTCTGAGTCTCTTAGGACACCATTTCGGCGCTTTGTATTTAGGGTCGCTTGCCCTGAATCTGCGAGGATTCTTCCTGTTGGGGAACCCGTGGCAATATTTTGTGATGTCTCCTTTACGATGCTCACATGAGGCGCAGAGAGGTTCGCTAAAATCGTATTTAAACATTTTGAGTGCCCCCAGTGCTTTCGCCGGCATCAGGCCTCGATATTTTCTTGTTTACCCAGTTGTTGACGGTTCCTTTGTCTTTATCGTCAAAAAGGCCGATGAATACGTCGCGCGGTGATGGCTGTGTGAGGATGAGCTCAGGTTGGAGGGTGGATATCTGGCGGGCAAAAATATTGAAGATTTCTTCAATAGTATCGTCGCCTCCGACTCTCTCGGAAATACGCCCAATTGACTCACAGTAGAGTTCCCCACACTTTTCACATATCGCCACACGGCACAAACTCCGGTTTTCCTCCGGGTCGAGTTTTTCATAACTGAGCATAAATCTAAGATGGCCCAAGTGATTTTCGTGTAACTTGTATGCATCAATGTTCAGTTTGTCACCATCGAAAACACACCGACACACCTTACTCTCGCCATCCTTCAAGCATTGCCTCATTACGCAACCTCCTTTTTTTATTTGTGCGAAGCCGCATAACAGCTTCGCAGTTATTCATCTCAATATCCGCAATATGAGCCTACATATATGAAAGCTCCATGTGTTCCGGTGGCTTTTTATACGGCCATCCGCAGGATTTCCGTAGCAAAATAGGGTTCACTATTTTAGCCTCCTTCACGCAGCGCTCTTCTGAGTCTGAGTCCTTTTGCTGCTCCTCTCAGTGGCGCTTGTTATTTTTTCCATTAATCCGATTTGCATGTATTTCATTTTTCCATTTGTTAACATCAAAGTTCCCTGTGAAGATATTCCAAGGGTGATGTCACCGGATAACACACTCAGGCAAGAGCTAAGGCTTGAGAGCATAAAGGGCCAGCTTTTCGGGTCTGATTTTTTGACATAGGATTTAACAAACATCGAACCTGAGCTTTCTTCATCCCGGCAACTTAGTTGCAGACCATCCTCCATGAATTGAATTCCGACCCGCTTTCCCTGCGTAGACAACACACGAATATTCTCCAATCCATTTTTTAGTGTAGTCACGTCTATGTGAGCTTCCAAGGCTGGAGTAAATCCGTCAAACAGCGTTGTTATTTCAGGGAAATCTCCAACGATGAGGCGCGCTGAGAACAGCAGCATTCCATCGTCAAACACTACACTCTTGCCGCCATCGCCGGTTATACCCATATCGAAGACATCGCTATCCGCTGATATAGCGGCAAGCAATTTGAGCGATGATGCCGGAATCAACAGAGATATTTTTCCTACGCAATCCCTATCACCTTCCACCAATGATACGCAAAAGCCGTTTGTTGCAGTGGCAGATATCCCATCTTGATTCAAAATAAGGTTTACGCATTTTAGCGCCGCTCTTGTATCATCGGCAGAAGCCGCAAATGCTGTTTGTTTGGTGAGCGACCTTAAACCCGTCACCGATACCGTTGCGCCGGGCACAGGAATTTCAATAGCTGGGTATTCACCGAGCAACGCCGGGATTTCAAAGAAGGATGTCTCACTTGTGATGCGCAGGTATCCGCTTTTGCTTTCAATATAGACGTCCTCGCCGGAGAGCTTTTCTAATATGTTTTTGAAAAGTCTTGAATCGACGACTATTTCCCCGCTCTTCTCTATGGCCGCAGGCAGATTTACTCTGATTGACACCTCGAGATTTGTCGAAAAGAGCCGGAGTAATCCTGAACGCTCATCAGCTTCAATACGGATACCTCCAAGGATTTGCAGAACCCCGGCATAGGTAGCGGCGGCCATCGCCTTTTTTGTCTGTGCCAGCAAGTCCTTTCTTTTTACATTGAAAATCATTCGATTTCCTCCTGATATATTGATTTATGCTGTTAATTCAAAAAGAGACATCTGCCCTAAAGCTTCAGCCTCTACATGGTTTTTCCTCCTCGTCGTTCTAACGGAGAAGAAGTCTATCGGATTTTTCATTGTAGTCGGAGCGAATGAGAACTCGACCGGAACAAACTCAGCTGCGTCCCGATCACTGATAGTGACGGATTCGCCAAAGAGAGTGCCAAGTAATTCGGCCTTTGTACCGGACTTCAATATTGCCATTCGCTTGAATGCCGCGGATACATCATCGACGCTGTCTTTAATGCCAAGCATCAACTCCTTTGCCATTAGTGTAGTCATGTCCTCGCACTGGCTCATTGCGGCAAGACCCTCCTCGCTGAAACCGCCTTCGATTATCCCGGCGACAGCCAGCTTGGTTGCCATGAGTTTCATTGCTTTGTGCTGCATGGTGCTTTCGTAATAGAGCATATACACCTCAACTCTGGGTGCTGCCTGATTGATACGCCACGAGCGCCGAGATGCCTGCCGCAGTGTAAACAGTTTATATCCTGTATCGTAGAATATGAGGGTGGTGAAAGCGTTGAGATCCAAGCCGGTTTCGACGAGACTCGGATTTGTTATGAGAACCTGTAATCCATCGGCCAGTTTATCCTCTACCCACTTTTCCCTATTGTTTGGTGACACTGTTGCGGGAAGTATCTCTGTTCGGAATCCTTCTTCGGTTAGTAGGCGTTTCAGTTTCTTTTGAGTATCCAGTCGAGTCCAGTTAGTGTATACCAGTACCTTCTCGCCATTGGCGATTTTCGCATTTACAATCTCCAATGTCTTTTCATCTTTAGGCATTAGCATCTCAATATCCCCCAAATCGGGAGGCTCCACTATACAGTAACCCTCTATCGGATGGATTATCGGAGGATGGCCGTATGGCTGGTCGGGAAATGCCGTTAATAGATTCAAATAGACAGATAGGAGCTTTTGCGCAGTTTTCGCGCTCTCTTTCAATATTTTTTTAAGTGAATCCTCAAGACCTTCGTATGCTCTTTTTATTTCATCAGGAAGCTTTAATGAAATTGGTATCTCCTCGTATTCCGGAAGATTTTTACCCATATCAGTGAGAGAGAGGAATGCAGCATACTCCAGAAGAAAGCGTGAGTACACAAGCGGAGATACCCCCGGCCGCTGTCGTGTTTTGCTTTTCGATTTAGCCGTTCTGCGATTAGAATTGTAATCTGCTTCCCGCTCTTCATAAGATGTTTCCAGAACACCATATTCGCGTATAAATCCATTTAAGTTGTTATACGATTTTCCATCTTTAAGCATTATTCCGGACATAATACGGTACAACAAATAGAAGATGCCGGAGCTGTATCCGTTAATAAGAGTCGCAGTCATGCCGACCACCTTTTTTGCCGCGCCGTAGAGATCATTCATGGCGTCGCCTTGGCCTGAATTATTGTTATATTGATGAAGTTCATCCACAATAAAGCCGTCGATACGCCCTTTGTATTGCTTCTTTATATATTTGCTGAGGGGATATTTGCGAAGTGCCCCGCGCATTCGGAAAGTCCCACGGATAATCTCGTGCAGGTGCTCTTCAACGGAAGCGTTCTTCACCTTGTCCAAGTGTTGATGTGCGAACTCTCGGAATACAAAACCGTATTCTCCAATTTTTATCCACTCGTGTTTCGGCCGTGATGGGTTAAGCGTCGCCCATAAGGGCGTTCCGCAATATCTGCATTTGTGGTTTTCACGCTTTTGACGCCTAAAGAAAAATTGATCCGCTTTGACTGTATATTTGCTTCCGCCCGAGGAGATTTCCATCTCAATGATTCCACCGCAGTCAGGACAAACAAATGCCTTTTTGCGCCTGTTCCAGACTGCGACAGGGGTGTGCATATAGCCATCACGGGCAGTTTCTTTAGATATAACCGCATAGCAGTTTTTATCTCCATCGGTATATTTTTGGTATAAGCGGTTGAAATCGGTGATGTTTCCAACAACACCCGCAAAGGTATTGGGAAGGCTCTCTTCTATCTCTCGAACCCATTTTTTCGTTATATGAGATGGGCACAGGATGATATTAAATGTCTTTGCTTTGTTGCGCTGCTTTTGGATGAATTCTAAGCCCACGATAGCGGAGGAAATTGCTGTCAGTCCGATTTTAGTTTTACCCGACCCACATTCGGCGATGATAAGTCCGATTTTGTGCTTGGCAAGCTGCCGCTTAATAGACTCGGCTACGGCAAGCTGTGCATCATAAAGAGAGTAACCGGCCTTTTCCACAATATATCTATTGATTGCGAGTACCTCAGGCGATATTTTGTCTCTCTCCGGGTCAAACAGGGGATTAAACAAGCTTTTGATACGTTCAGCAATTGCAGGCCCATATTTCGTGAGATAGCTTGTAACTGAATTGACATCCTCCATTGATGATGTCGTATCGGTTCCGGGTATCGTAATATCTCCACGCTGTAATCCGGCTTCGACAACAGAAATTATATTGGCATCCCCGCTCTCGCATCGAAGCAGCCATGCCTCAAGCTTCTGCGAAGCGCCGATTATTTTCAGGGGTCGAAGTATGTTTCGCTGTTCAAGCGTGGAGAGAAAATAATCTCTAAATTCAGGTATAAGAGGGACTGCCGTTTTTTCGTCTATTGCGCTAAAGAGTGCTTCTCTGTCACCGGGACTCACATAAATATATGTGTCCCGTGGCGGCAAATCCGGAACCACATCGGGTTCCTGTTCTTCCATGTCATCACTCCAATCGTCATTATCTTCTTTTATTATTTCTTCTTTTGCTTTTCGAGAATCATCCTGAACAACGAGAGTGGCTTCAGCATAAACGTCATCATGACTCACCTTTTTATGATATTTTTTCTCCAGAGTTTTAAATAACACATACTTGGAGTCAATTTGGGCGTAGACGTTACCGCCGCCGTATATTGCGGCAGACATGGCCTCAACCTGCTCGGGATAGCCACCAAATCTGATTGCGCAGAGTATTTTCTCACCTTTTTTCTCATCGTAGACAATGGTATCCGCGTAGCTTGATAAGTGGATGCCATTTTCCGCATCGGTATAGCTGATAGGTATAAGCGTTGTTGGTGTCATTTCATTAATTTCTCTCCTTTTAATGATGTAGAAACAAAAAAACCGTAACGACCCCACAAAGGGATAATTACGGTTTCATTTCTCAGGTAATGGTTTCGGGATATAGACAGTGGGCCTCGGGGCAGAGTTCTCCCCGGGCATTTTCAATCCTACCTAAAACAATCCTACCTAAAAGTACATCCTTATTTTAGCGCACCTCTTTCGCTTTGTAAACTTGACGTTTTGTCAAGGAGTCGATGCAGCTTGCCATCTTCTTTCCCATAATAATAGCCACCTTCTTCCTATATTAGCATTTCACGCAAATCGCGTAGGGTTTTATCTGTTATTCGAATTCAACATAAAATCACATTACTGTAATACGACCAGCTTCCCGCAAGTAGCGGTTTGTTTTATAGTATGAGCATGCCACTCGCTGGTTACAAGTATCTTTTTGCCCATTTTACGTTCAACAAATACCGAGAAGATTCTGGGTATTTGTTGAATTGCGGTTACTATGCGTAAAAAGGATTAACATAATTATTTTGGAGCTGTGTAAAATAGGCATTCGCGGTAGATGGCGTAGAGTCACAGTTCTTATGTTCATGAAAGAATCCAAAATTCCATTGCCAATTATATGGATGAAAAGTGTTATAGTATTTTTGATACCTGCGGATAAGTTCTTGCTGCGAAGCCGCATCAATAGCGGCACCAGCTCCTCTGCCGCCAAATCGGAGTATATAGGAGTCCACTTCCATTTGGACGCCTATTGTTGAATTACTGCTGCTAGAATACTTTCTAACATTGGCCTTACCAAATATCGCCTGATTTTGCACACATTTTTTGACAAGAGCGCAATTATCTTCATTGAAACCGTTGACATTTCTGAAATACAATGTCGGTTGTATAAGAACTGCATTAAAAAGACTTGTTAGGTGGCATATTTTTGCGATATTACTGGCAGTCAAATCCGTTTCATAATATGGTGCCCATATAGCTGATTTACCAAGGCTATGAGTATGATCACATACTGTTTTAAAGAGCTTATAATGCGGGTGAATAATCATATTGTTTGGATTTAGATACATTGGCCCCATGTCTTCATACGCCATATATATTCCTGTGACACGACTCCAGTCGTTTCCGAGGCTTGTTTTTAAAGCGTTTATGAAGTTGACAAAGGTTGTACCGACATTATTAAATGTTGATGTATAGGTAGACTTAGGATTGTCTGTCCCGCTTATTACTTCTATCTTCGCAGCAACATTGCTGCCAATAGATGGAGTTCCGACAAAAACCTGAACATTATTTGACGATGACTTAATTGTTGTTATTAAGCTTTTCACGCTGGCAATGTAAGCGGTTATTTCAGAACTAACTGCAGTACCGTCTGCATTCATATATCCACCATAGTTGCCTGAGCTAATAATGAATTCGGACGGACTATTGTAATTACTGATGT
>JGI994J12354_10002051_pt1 | contig 20080 bp, 11 predicted proteins | sample IntmicLarv3ML3BL_FD_12354 | JGI IMG/M metagenome (IMG submission 12354)
GTCAAGTCCGACCAGTCCGAGTTTTGTAAGATCGGGGGTGGCGGTATGGTCGGGGTCGGGTATCTCGGGATTGGTGCGTTTCTGCTCTTTAAAGGTTTCCTGGTTTTTTATCATATTGTAAACCGGCTTTCCGTTTACGGATTTATTTATTAACAGCGACCAGTTTTTCTTTAAGACAGCCAGCTTTTCTTCCGGTGTTTTGGTTTCTATTTCTTCTTCCGAAAGCTCTGATTCTTTTAAAAGGTTGTTATATATAGAAAGAGAAATCCATGGTATCTGTGCTTCGCCGGTTTCAGGGTCTACTCCGACAATAGAATGGTGGCGCGGATGGCAGATGCTCCGGCACTGATAATCCCATATGAAAGCATAATTTCCCTCATCCGCGCTCGGAATATTTGTATAACGTTCGGACATGGGAGTTTGATAATCGACAAATTCCATTATATGGTCGTGATTCAGGGCGAGGGTTACATATCCTATTTTATCGCCGTTTACATATACAGGCGACGCCCAGCGGATAATACCCTCAAACCGCTGTCCGTTAGGATTTTCAGCGCCGGCGTATGCCTGTGCCTCCGGGTCGTAAATAATCTCATAGCCTCTGTCCAAAGCGGCTTTCTCTACATTTTTTTCTGTATACATACCTATATAGTTACTGCCGACATAAGCTCCGATAACGTCTGAAACGTAAATATCTTTTCCCGGCGTATCGGTAAGAGCTTCCAAAGCCCGCCAGTAATTTTCAGCTTTTACAAATGTGTTTGCCGAATCGGACACCTGTTTTATATCTCCCGTTCTGAAAAAATAAGCGTATTTTACCTTGCGTGAATTTTCAATATTTGCGGTACCTATTTTTATCTGTTCCATGCCGTCAAGTCCGATAAATGTCACCTCGTCATAAAGCGGAACCCATTCATATTCAAGTCCGTCAGCGGCTCTGGGATTGAAAGTGCTGCCGTTTACGCTGTCGTTGTTCTGCTCGTTTGTTGATTTGCCTTTTGTATCCGATAAATCCTTTGTTTCTTTAGAAACCCATAAGCTGCCGTCATCAGAAACAACCCATTCTTCCCGTCTGACAAGCCGCTCAAGTTTATTGTTTACAAATAAAGAATAAGCCTGCTCAATATCCGCAATATCACCGTTATATTGGGCAGCAAGCTCTGCAAGATAACGAATGTCATTATCTCTGTCATATAAAAAATCCGCTACGCGCTGGGCCGTATCGGTAGACATTCTTTCAATATTTTCAACGGCACTTGCGTTAAGAGCGACCATTGAATCTTCAACGGCAATATCTTTAAGCACTTTTCCAAGCGATGACAGCTGTGTTACTGCTATTACCGCTATCAAAACCAGCGGGATTATCTGAGCGGTTAAAAACGAACAAATAAGTTTTGAGCGGAGACTTAAATTAAGTCTGTCAATAAACGATGTTTTTTTCATAATATGTTTCCTTTTAAATTTCAATAAAGTTAATTTTTTCACTTTCCCATAAATATATTATGACTTGTTTATATTATATCAAATATTCAAGATAAGTCAAGGAGTTTTATTAATATTCACAGTAATAGTCTGCTTGTTTGATTTGTGATACAATATACATATTGACAATATACGTAAAAACGCATATAATATATTTTATAGAAAATTTCATGAAAATGGAAAAAGAAAAGGAAGAGGTAATTTTTTTTGGATTATATTTCTGTAAAACAAGCCGCCGAAAAATGGGGCATATCTGTCCGGTGGGTACAGACTTTTTTGAAAAACAATCGTATTCCGGGAGCAACGCGGATCAACGGCTACGCATGGTTAATTCCGGCAGATGCAGAAAAACCCGGAGATCCGCGTTTTGAACAGGATTCTGCGCAGGAAAAAAATAAAAAAACGCTGGTTGACGACCTTAGCCAAATTATAGATATTACTATCGTGCCTATGCCAAACGACAATCCGGATTCAATCTTAGATATAACAACAGAAGACAGATTACGGCTTCACTTTGAAGGGGAGCTTGCTTATCTGCGCGGCGATTTTGACAGGGTAATACGTTGTTTTCACCGAACCAACGGCGACAACGCTTCAAGGCTTCGCGCTTGCTCGCTGACTGTTGCGGCGGCAATCAGTACGGGTAATTACGCTCTGTACACAGAGATAGAAACTTACCTGAAAGGCATTATAAAAGAAAACATCGGCGAAAATATAATAACTAATGTTGCAGAGCTTGCACTTGATACCGCGTATGTAAGCACGATTGCACCGAATATGGCATCTCACCATTTAAAAAATGGAAATTTTAACGGAATTCCGTCCAAAATGAAACTTGACGCGGTTTATAAACGCGTGAAATATTTTCAATGCGTAAGAAACTTTGAAGCCATGCTGACTGCCGCACAAACCGCGCTCACTTTCTGCGATTCCAATCGGGAAATTATTACCTACGCTGATATTTATTTGCGTTTATCCTGCGCGATTGCTTGCTGTTCTCTTGGAAATACAGCCGAAGCGGAGCGTTATCTCGCAGAAACGCTGAAAATTTGTTTGCCTCATGGGTTTATCACACCATTTGCGGAATCGGCAACTGCATTCGGCGGGTTGCTGGAACGGTGCGTTGAACATAATTTCCCTGAACATTACAGTGTTATAATAAAACAGTGGAAACGAACGTTTACAAACTGGATATCCTTTCACAATTTATTTACAAAAGATAATGTATCTTCTGTTTTGTCCCTGAGGAATTATGAAATTGCAACGCTTGTGGCGCGCCGCGTCCCTTATTCCGAGATAGCGAAAAATTTTAATATTTCGGTTGGAAGATTAAATAATATTGTGAGGGAAATTTATGATGAGTTTTTGATATCAAGTAAAAAAGAACTTGCGAAATTTATTCTCTGATATAATAAAGATATAAAAACGTGAAGTTTTTGTTGCAAAACTGCACTATGCAAAATATAACCTATCCTATATAATTTTTATATGTAGGATTTTTTGCCGTCTCGTCTTGTTCCTGAAAGGTTAAGGTTAAAGATAGAGGATAATTTTATATGAATGAAAAAGCAACCCCCGATAAAATATGCCGTGTGGGAGGCAAAGAGTTTTTGATTTATCGTGAATATGATGATATCTGCGATAAAAAAATTCTGATATATCCGGACTTTGACGAAAATCCGGAATTTACCGATGAAGGACAGCCCTTTACTCTTGCCGTGCGGGAAAATTGTGAATATTTTATCGCCAAAATAAAAGAAGACGAAATATACAAGGATTGCGGGGTGTGCAAATATTTTTCCGGCGACGGGCTGCCATATCATGTAATCGGTATTTGTATGTGTGACACACTAAAACAACATGTAAATAAAAATAAAGAGGAGACAAAAACATGAAAAATCACGGATTCGCAAGAAAATTATCATTGGTCTTGGCTATAATTATTGCTTTGGGCACGGTGAATTTTGGAATGTTGACAGCCTATGCTGCCGAAAGATATTCCGATACCAATAACCACTGGGCATCAGATGCCATTGAAAGATGGTCGGATTATGATGTGCTCAATGGTTATCACGGAGGCTCGTTTAAACCTAACGCTCCGATAACCCGTGCTGAAACGGCAGCCGTGCTTACAAGGGTAATAGGCTACACAGAGATGGGCGCCAATCTGTTCTCCGACGTTGACGAAAACGAATGGTATTTTGATTACATATTAAAACTTTCCTCAGCTGAAATTATGCTCGGCTCAGAGGGGAAAGCCCGTCCGCAAGATTATATTACGCGCGAAGAAGCCGCCGCACTTATAGTCAGAGCGTTTAACCTGAGGAAAGCGGAAGCAAATGCCGATATTACCGCGTTCAAAGACGCGGCAGATATATCCGACTGGGCTGTGGACTATGTCAATATACTGCAGTCGCACGGATATATATCCGGCAAGCCGGGGGGAATATTTGATCCTAAAGCAAATATCACACGGGCTGAGATTGTAACGATTATTGACAATATTATCAAAGGATTTTACAGTAAAAGCGACGAATACAGCGATACCGTAAATGGAAACGCGGTCATAAACGCTGACGGCGTAATCCTGAAAGATACAGAAATTTCACGCAGTCTTTATATTACTGAAGGAGTTGATTCGGGAGATGTTACATTAGAAAATGTAAACGTTGGGGATTCAACATTTATTCGGGGCGGCGGAGCAAATTCCGTGAATGTGTCGGGCGGTAAATTGGGTTCTGTTGTATTAAACAGCAAAACCGGTACGCATTTATCTCTTTCAAACGATGTAAAGACTAACGAAATAAAAATCTTAAACACGGGAAGAGTTACCCGTGAGGGAATTACCGTGGCTTTTAACGCGGATACGGGCGTTGTAACACTGGGTGGCGTGTTTGAATCTGTCGAACTAAACAAAGACGGGACAATGACTATTGTTGCCGACGGTGTAACATACATAATAGCGTCACAAAATAACGACACCCCGTTATCAATTGATTTGACGGAAAACAGTACGGTTGCGAAGATGACTCTCAATGAAGCGGTACGCATTCTCGGAACAGGCGAGATAAAAAATTTAATTGTTCACGCAAGCGGTACTGTAATTTACAGCAGCGTAAAAGTGAAACTCGAAAATATAATTGTTGACGAAGGTATTACCATTACTATCGGCGACAAAAAATATACGGGAAAAGGCGCCGCTCTTGCAGAGGACGTGAATTCCAACGAAAGTGAATATTCCGACGGAGGCGGCTTTACAGACATCGGCGACGGCGGGCAAAATCCCGATGATAAGGGTGACGAGGGCGACAAAGGTGACGGAGATGACGGAGAGGACTTCGGCTCAAAGGACAGCGTGGAAAATATTCCGAGCTATTATGAAGAAAATTGTGACAATATGCACGCAGTCGTGATTATTTCTCCTGCAGCGATAACCTATCAGAATCTTGGAGAACATGTTGATATTACATCTACATATTCGGGAGAAATTCCTAATATGAAAATCACATCTTTAAATAATAATGAATATACTCTTATTCCCGCCGAACCTTATGAGAGCGGATACGCCTATACGTTTACTCTCTTAAATGATAACGCGGTGTTTAAAGAAAGAGTTAATGATGAGAATGAAAATTTGTTTGAAGGTGTACGTGTGTATACTTTCAGAATATTCAAAGAAAATATCGCTGAAATTGAATACAACGAAAGCCTGGTTGACGTTCTGTGGACTGACGTGATAACCCCTGCTGATGCCAGAGCGGTTTCCCCTGAGAACGGAATATATGTTATCAATGATGTCTACGGAGATTTTGAAGAAGGCGATATTGTTCGTTTCTGTGACGTTTTGGGTCGGATTGACGAAAATATCAGATACCGCACTGTTATATCCGCGGAAAAATTATCGGGAAATTCCGTAAGGCTTGTAACGAGGGAAAGCGACCTTGAAGAAGTTTTCGATTATATTGATTTACACATGAACGCAAAACCCATTGATTTGATGGACGCGTTTGAGCAGATGGATTTGGCCGCAATTGAAAATGAATTACAGAACAGCGAGGGAACGCTCATGTTCATGAACATGATTCAGGAAGCGGTTGCCGCAAGCCCTACAGTACAGGAACTGCTGAACGAACATAAAACCGCCGGTCAGTTAAGTCTCTCAAATATGTTTAATGGTTTAAATGCGAAATACCCGATACCTTTGCCTGATGACAGAAAATATACCGGCACATCAGACAGAGTAAGCCCGTTTAAAATACCGTCAAATACTGCGGGACGGCTCGACGGGGTACGTCCCGCAGTGCCGAATGAAATATTGGGCTATATAATGCCGAAGGATTTGAAGATTAGCGCTAACGTTTCCGGCACTGATAACGCAAACTTCTCCCAAGTAGCCGGTTATATCGATGATGCCGACAGTGATGTCGTACAAAAGTGGGGCAAAGATTTTCACCCTATGCTGAATATCGATATTGAATATACAGGCAGAGTAAATAATGCGGTAGACGTATATGTACATGTTATTATCAAAGAATATCTTTCAGCTTCGGTTCAGGGAGCCCATAACCTTAATATCTTCGACGAGGATAAACAGGAAGCCTACTTTGATTATGCGGTAAATCTCTACTCGCAGACAGATATTAACCTGAGCATTTATATTAAATCCGTTGCCGGAACGTCCGACGACAGAAAATATGACTTTAACATAACAGATGAAGTTGAAGCGTTATTAAACGGCGAAAAAACAGACGCGCCGGAGCTTTTGGGAAAAGTTCTCAGGGACAAGGGAGACTATATCAACTTTGCCAGCATAAATATTATAGACGTTCCGATTGATATTGTACCGGAAGTTCCCCTCGCAAGGCTCAGAATTAAATTGAACCTGAATATAAAAGCGAGCTTTTCAGCGGGAGTATGGTCTGAAATGTCATTCTTCAACGCAACGCAAATCGGAGTAAGGGGAAACTCCCTGAAAAACAACGAGTTTCTGGCTGTGTACAATAACGAGTTAATCGGCAATAACCGGCACGAAATCAGGCTGAAAGCGGCAGGATACGCGGGATTGAAAGTCGGGCTTGAGGGTAAATTGGCTTTCTCGATTATAGGACTTGAAAAGCTGGCTTCATTCGGAGCTTCCCTTGAAATCGGCGGATACTTTGACATGTATGGATTTATCGACTTGTATTCTCTGAAGAGGCATCAATATAAAGACGTTGAAACGGTCTCGACAGGCGCGATGTGCTGGGAAGTGGGCATTTATATAGAACTGGGGCTGTTTGCCGAGTCGGAAATATTCAAAGTCGCCTCGGAATTGGATATCCTGGATTTGAAAATCAAGATTTACGAGTCGGGCACTCCGGAAGTAATTTCTAAAATTAACATTAAAAACGAGCATCTATTGTTACGAAGTACGAGTATTGATTTGATAGGGGGGATAATCAGCCCCAGCCAAATTGATATTAGAACAGGAGCCGTAAAGCCTGTAACCTCATGGGGTTCGGGGCAGCCGTTCAGCAGTCTGGGCAACGCGACGGAAGACCCGTATTTCCGGGTGGATTCAGCCGGAAAATTAATTATAACCCCGCCGAAGGGCGTAACCAGGCTGGATACCGTATTCACGGTAATCTGCGTAAATCCGTCACTTATATTTGACGACGTTTACACGTTCGGGTCTAATCATTATCCGTGCGCGGCAATACCGATTACATGGATTGACCCCTCTGTCGTGCTTCCGGACGACTTCTCGCCTGATGACACATGCAAGATTAAATATATAATAAACATGGACGGCAAGGATTATACTATTGAAGAAAAAGAGGTATTCGCGGGAGTTGCTCCGGGAGAACCGAAATTTGACCTTTCGGCGGACAGCGATTCAGTTTACTCGGCTATCTTCAGATCCTGGCTCTACCGTCAGTATCTTGACAATTCCAAGAGCTGGGACGGAGACTTTGACCAGCCTGTCTTTAAAGATACGGTATACAGAATTGAGACAAACGACTATCAGATACTGGTTAATTATATTATGCCTGCCGACGGAGCGGAATCCAGCGACGAGTGGATCGGAGAAGTCTGGGCGGTTGACGTACACGGGTATATAAAAGAGTTCTCAGATGTGCCGCCGTCCATGAAAGGATTTGACTTTGTTACTATAAGAAGATACTGCACACCGACCGCGAAATTTGAACAAGGCGGTAATTACAGTGATTTCTCATCGAAAATCGAATGGGACTTTGAAACAAATGCCTCTGCCAACTTTAACTATCTTTTCTCAGGGTATGATACAACCAAACCCGTGTTCACCGTTGCGGGAACACGAAATGAATGCGGACTCGCAATAGACAGCAATAACGGATACATCACCAACAGTCTCGGCGTCGATACATCCTATGCAGCCGCCTCTCTGTACTCCTATACGGCAGTATTCAACAACTCAAAGGTTGACGTCATGATTATAGCGGATGACCAGGAATTGGAGATCAACCGGACGAAATTCACGATAATACACGGACCGTACACAAGAAGTTATAACGTCGGAGATTATCTTGTTGACAACAGGAACGATTACGTTTCCGCCGGTCTGAGATTTATCGGCTGGGAGGACGAAGACGGCACAATTTACCCTGATTTATCAGTTCTGCAAGCTCCTGAGGGAAAATCTCTTGTAATATTCAAAGCGATTGTTGAAAAGATAATGTATCCCGTGGATATTCTTGACTGGGACGGCGGTGTGTACGAAACGATAGACGTAGGTCCCGGCAATTACCCGGCTCTGCCGGAGCTTGACCCAATCGCCAAACGCTGGGAATATAAAATCGGCGACGGCGGGTTTAACCTGTGGGAACCCGATAAAAATAACACGAAGGGCATTCACCAGGACAGCGACCCGGAAGAATACGTGAACGCGCCATGGACTTTCAGACCCGCGGACTGGGTATATGTTAAATTTACTTGGGGAGCCGGAGACGATTCCACCACACTTAAACTTGCTCCGGGGAAATATCCGATCAGCGATTTATTGGACATTCCCAAAGGGCATTTTATCGGAGAAAAAGAGTATGGATTTAATATGTGGGGAATGTACAATCCCGACACAGGCGAGCCAGACATTTCTTACAGTCATGACGATTTCATAGAAGTCGGGAGAAATGCAGACATGAACTTTATCGCCGGATTCGTGGAGCTCAAACCCAGCCAATATACAGTTACATTTGTTACGGAGTACGGCGAATTAAGCACGGGCGGCAAAGAATATACATTGCCGGAGACATATTCAATTGATCAGTACGCCGAGGCGGCAGACGCCTACATAAAAGAAAATTCAGATTTGACCGATACGTCGGAACCGGGTTTTGAATTTAAATTTATTGGCTGGTACTCTATTAACTTAGATAGCAATAAAGGTACCGTCGTGTACACGGCACACTGGACGAAAACTCAGGTAACGATATACTATACCGTCACATTCAACGCGGGAGACGGCGGCTCGATAAACGGAGGAACGTCACAGCTGACAGAACGGAGCGCGGAGAAGATAGTTTATAAACTGTCGGAAATGGCACGCATAGTGGAGAAAACGGACAAATACAATACTTATGTCTTCGAATACTGGAAAGGCTCGGACGGCAAAGATTACGGGTTTGACGAAGAAGTAATATTTGATAAAGACCTTACTCTGACCGCCGTCTATGAAGAGACGCCGATAGAATACACTATCGAAATATACGCGGGAACCGGCGGAGTATTCAGTTCAGATGACCCTCAGGGAGGAACGTTCAACGAAAATAAAACCGTAATAAGATACAGCGGATATTACAACGACACCTTTACCGTTGTACCGGAAGAACCTGTACGGGCTTCAGACGCAGAGTTTGATTACGTATTCAGCGGCTGGGATTCTGAAATACCCACGGCATTCACGGGAAACTTTAATATAGCCGCACAGTATGACAAAACAGCCCGCATATTTGTATATACATTCAACGCAGGAGACGGCGAGTTCGACGAATTGCTTGAGGGAGATAAAAAAATTACCGTAAGAACTTTCGCGTACGGACATGAAATTACAGAAGAAGACCTTCCCGTTCCGTCAAAGGCTTCGGATTCGGCTTATGATTATGTGTTCAACGGCTGGTATATCACAGGAAATACTGTCACAGCCGACGGAGAAGCAATGGCGTACTACACAAGACAATTAAAACCGGGAGGCGCGCTGCCCACCGGCACCATCACAGTCTCAGACGGCGCAACCACAGAATCAATATCAGAGGGTAATATTGCGGGTTACACCTACGCTCTCGCAGAAACCGAGGCTGGAAGCGGAATATTTACCCCGACGCTTACAATTACGGGAAACGGGCTGACATTAAGCGGAAGAATCTGGAACGACACTCAGTTTTATGATGAAAACGATATGCTCAGGGTTGTAATTGCATCAGGCGTCAATGATATAACCTTTGATAATTTCGACGTAACTTGCATAGATTTTGATGAAGACATGGTTGTGCTTACAATAGAAGATTCTGAAGATTTATTGACTATATCTGTAATTGGCGAGTTATTCCTCAGAAAACAGGGTAACGGCGGAACGGCAATATACAGCGGCAGGGATTTAGCCTTTGTGGGCATAGATTCTACCAACGATGACGGTATAGTAAGAGCAAGCACCAATATCGGCGCGTTTGACGGTGATAATTTAAATGAAAGATATACGTCAATCAAATCTGCCGGAAGTATATCAATAGAAAATTTATTATTCCAAGTAGTAGGAACATCCGGTGAAATCGAAGGGGACTTTGAAGTTATAGGAAACGCGGAAGTATCCTGTGTGCCATATAGTTCACCGAAAGGCGGGCTGAATATAAGAGGCGATTTAATCTTCATTGATTTCACAGGCAAATTCACTGTCGGAGCTGACACAACCGCCGATGGAGAAGGAGAAGACGAGAATGATATGCTTAGAGTATACGGTGACATAAAATATATTGTCGTAGGAGTTGAGGCTGACCCGTCAGAGCACGGATTAATAATATTGACAGGGACAGACACAGACGGAAAAACTTACAAGACAATACAACGCGGGGAATTTGGAATCGATTTTAACAAGATTGGATAAAATTAGATAAACAAAAAACCGTGCGTATAACATAAATTATACGCACGGTTTTTTCGTGTTGTCTCCCCGTATCACGTGAAAAAAACTATTAAAATTCATTAAAAACGGGGGAAATTTTTAAATTTCCCCCGTCGTTCCTGTTATCATATATCAAAACATATCGTATTCTCTTATCATACCCTTAGGCAAAAACTTACGCAAACATAAATTCAGCGCGTCTATTTCTAATGGCTTCGGTAAAAATCCGTTGAATCCGTTTTCCAAAAACATTTTCTCCGCATCATTTATTACGTTCGCCGTCAACGCGACTATCGGTATATCCCTGTATTCATCGCCTAATGAACGTATAAGCCGCGTCGTCTCGATTCCGTCAATCTCAGGCATCATTTGGTCCATAAATATTATATCATATTTCTTCTTCGCAACAAGCTCAACCGCTTCGCTTCCCCTCAATGTCAAATCGGGGGTTATGTCGAAAATTTGCAGCATCGCCTCCGTTACGGCGAGATTTATTTCAATATCATCTACAACAAGCACTTTCGCGTCTTTCGCGGAAAATTCAAGAAGTTCCGCAGGTTCCACAGATTTTTCCGTTTCCTCACCTGTCAGACACGGTATATCAACAGAGAATGTACTCCCCGCGCCGTATGTGCTTTCAACTCCCATTGTACCGTTCATCATCTCGCATAATCTGCGGCTTATCGCCAATCCCAGACCTGTCCCCACTATAGTCTCTTTTTTTCTTATCCCAAGCTGTTCAAACGGTGTGAACAGTTTTTTTATATCTTTCGGGCGTATCCCTACCCCTGTATCATGTATCGCGATATGCAGTATATTATCTTCCTCCGACATCCACGCGAAAAATTCAACATGTCCCTCGAACGTGTATTTTAACCCGTTTGACAATATATTCGTGAAAACCTGACGCAGACGTTTTTCGTCGCCGTATACCGTTTCAGGTATGGTTTTTGAAACAGAATAATATAATTCAAGATTTTTCGCCTTAAACATCGGTGCGAACGCGGCATATAAACCTTCGAGAAGTTCCCTCAAACTGTAATAACCGTTTTCGATGTTGAGTTCTCCCGTTTCCATTTGGGAAAAATCAAGTATATCGTTGATTATCGTTATCAAAGCAGACGATGAATTTTTTATATTGTTCAGATGTTCTTTCTGTTTAATATCAACAGACGTTCGGCTTAATATCTCCGCCATGCCCATTATAGCGTTTACGGGAGTGCGTATTTCATGTGAAATCGTCGCGAGAAAATCAGATTTTGCGCGGCTCGCAATATCCGCGCGCTCTTTTTCGGTTATATAATCCGTCTGGTCGTGGAAAACAACAATTGTATGAGATGAAAACGCGTTTAATTCTATGATATAATGCCTCGGAAAACCTTTGTTTCCGAAATCCATATATTCGTTGAGTGTAACGGTTTCCTGCGTTTTTATGGCTTCACCGATTGCGCGAACAAGTTTTTCGCAAGCGTCACTGTTTAAAATATCAGAAAAAATATCCCTGAAATGAGAATCTTTTATATAACCGTAGTTTGTCACGCCGATTTCTTTGAGCAGGGCTTGCGTGCATAAAACAAGTTTTCCTCCCGAATCGAAAAGAATCATAATATCGGGGCAGTATTCAAGCAGTGTTTCAATATAATAACGTTGAAAATCACCGGAGGAATCGAGCATATTTTCAAGTGTTTTTCTCGTGTCTTTTTCTTCTATCTCGCGTGCGGCTTTTTTCCAGACCCTGCTGAACGTTTTCAATTCTCTTGAAAGTCTTTTGTTTTCAGCCTTTAATTTTTTTATTTCACTCAGCAGTTCTTCGTTATTTTCGTTCAATATCTGCCTTTCCATAAAAGTCAATGCCCCTCTTTTTGAAATAAATTACATAATGAGACAATAATCCTATTATCTCATTATATCATACAAAAAAACAAAACACTATATTTTTTGTATATATATTCAGGGCAAACGTATAAAAAATATGTTAAGAATCAAAGAATCCTCGAAAAAACCGCGTGTTTCCGTTAATTTTCGACCGTCATCAAATCAAATGAGCGTGGGTTTAAATCTGTTACATATTCTCCCGTAATCAGACTTTTAAACTTGCATTTAACACCGAAAGCACGCGTATTTTCGGACAAATTCACATACGCGTATATTTTTTCTCCGTCTTTTTCTCTTTTGTAAAAAAACAACCCCGTTTCTTTTTTTTCGGGTTTATATACACCGTCGGCGAATATTTTTTTGTTTTCTTTTCTTATTTTACAAATCTTTATATAAAATTTATATATATCTCTGTCGATATTATCCCACGGGAAAAATTTTCTGTTAAACGGGTCGCTGTAACCTTCAAGCCCCGCTTCGTCGCCATAATATATACACGGAATCCCCGGTAAAGTCATCTGCATCAAAACGGCGGCTTTCAGGAGAAACACCCCGTTTTCCCGCTCATCTTCCGATAATTTAAACGTTGACATAATATCTTTGTCGTCTGTAAATTCCCTCGTACCCAACGCCGTCAAAATCCTCATTGTATCATGCGTGCCGATTATATTCATCAGACAATCTATACTCTGTTTGGGGTAATTCTCCGTTATCATATCCATAACGTCAATAACAAAATCAGAATTCCCCGTCCTAAGATAATTTATAACCGCGTCTTTTAACGGGTAATTCATAACCGAGTCGAGTTGATTCCCAAGTAAATACTGCCGCCTTTGACCGTAGGCTATTTTATTTGACGCGTCCTCCCAGACCTCGCCCAGTATTATATTATCGGGCGAAGTTTCTTTGACGGCTTTGTTTATCCCTTTTAACATTCTGTCGGATAATTCGTCGCTGACATCGAGACGATACCCCGAAACTCCGCGTTTAAGCCACTTTTCTATAATTCCGTTTACACCGCATATATAAGCCCTGAAAACCGGCTCGTCTTTTTTTATCGTGGGTAAACTCTTAACACCCCACCAACAGACATAATCGTCTTTGTCGTTTTCAAAGTCTTTAAACTCATACCAATCATGATATTTTGATTCTTTCGATTGATACGCTCCTGTTTGTGTGTATCTGCCGTATTTGTTAAAATAAACGCTGTCGTCGCCCGTGTGATTGAAAACCCCGTCAAGAATTATCTTTATCCCGCGTGTTTTTGCTTCTGTTATCAATTTATCAAATATTTCGTCACCGCCGAACATATCATCTGTTTTTTCAAAATCCGCGGTATTGTATTTATGATTTGAGTTAGCTTCAAAAATCGGGCTGAGATATATAATATCAACATTTAAACTTTCAAGATAATCAAGTTTTTCGATAATCCCCATAAGATTACCGCCGTAAATATCCTCATTTTTTATCTTACCGTTTTCATCAGGTTTATAAAACGGGATTTCGTCAACAGATTCGTGCATATAAAACCCGTCACGAATTGTCGGTTTCCACGTATCCGATTTCGCGAACCTATCCACGAAAATATGATAAATAATCCCGCCTTTGAATAAATCCGGTGTTTTTAAATTTTCATCGTATACAGTTATCTGCCATTTTTGCCCGTAAATATTATTTTTATAAAAATATTCTTTTTCTCCGTTTTGATATTCTATTTCAAACCAATAAAAATATAAGCCTTTTGAAACCTGTAAATTGTAACTATACTCGCAAACTTCGTTTGTTTTACTCATATCAAAACATTTTGTTTCACAATCGTTATAAATCGTGGTGAGACTGACGTTTTTTATATTTTTTGTATTGTCGGTTAAATCGACGGAGAGACTAATATCAACGAAAAATCCACAGGGTACCGCGCCCTGCGGATTTCTGTAAGACGTGAATTTATTTGTTGTCATAATTATGTAATCTACCTTTGTAATTATATTTTTGTTGTAATAATTTTACCCAACGTAAAGCGTTTTGTCTTTGATCCTCTTTCGCAAAAGGTGGCGCGCGGTGATGTCACATAACCCCGACAATACGGCGTAAATCCCCGCATGACGGGTGTTTTTGTTTCCCCGCAACACGTTGTACATTAAATTCGTAACCCCACTGTTTCGCCTTATTTATTATATATCCAAAAAAATAATAATCTGTTTAGAAAGTGAAAACAAAATAAATACGGAAAAATTTGAAAAATCCNCTTGACAAAATTTGAAATATCTGTTATTATTGATTGTATCGTTATTGCAATTGAGACTTAATCTCATTAATATTATAACGTTTTTTATATCCCACACGAAAGAGAGCGTATTTTTTAATTGAACGAGAGAAACACAAAACAAAAATCGGTTATTTTAAAATGCTTACAGGAGAACAACGGTAATCACATGACCGCCGATGATATTATCGATTTTCTAAAAGATAAAAAAATCCCCGTCGCGAAAGCTACGGTTTACCGTTATCTCGCCAGACTCGAAGAAAGCGGTCATGTCAAAAAATATATTATATCAGAATCAAATCAACAACCCGCGTGTTATCAGTATATCGGGGGAAATGAACAATGTATGTCGCATTTTCACCTGATGTGTCAAACCTGCGGTCAGATTGAACATTTTGAAAATGATATTCTTCAAAAAATGTTCGCCGATATAAAAAACAACGACGGTTTTCTTATCGACGGACAAAAAACTGTGTTTTACGGTATGTGCCGTGTTTGTACAAAAGAAAAAATAAAAGAAAACAAAGAAAATAGAGAAAAGAAAGGTCAGCGGTGATTAATTGAACGGTTTAAAAAACAAAATAACGGCGGGTTTACTGCTTATATTTTTTATATTGAATATATTTACGGTCGCGTCATGCGTTAAAACAGACGCTGAAAATAACGACGACGGCAAAATAAAAATAGTCGCGACACTTTTTCCGCAGTATGATTTCGCGAAGCAAATCGCAGGAGATAAAGCGAACGTTACACTTTTACTTCCGCCCGGTACGGAAAGTCACGGATTTGACCCGAAGCCCGCGGATATGGTCGATATATATGATTCGGATTTGTTTGTGTATACAGGAAAAGAGATGGAGCCTTGGGCTGAAACTATTATAAAAACCGTGAAAAACGACGCTCTTGTTATTGTTGACTGCTCCGAAAATATAACGCTTCTGGACAGCGGCGAAGATGAACATGACGACCACGACGACCATGACCATGATGAACATACGCATGAATATGAACACGGCGCAGACCCTCATATCTGGCTTGACCCGACGAGAGCCATGATTATGGTTGACAATATACTTAACGCGTTTATTGAAAAAGACAGTGAAAATGCTGATTTTTACACTCAAAATGCTGAAAATTATAAAAAACAGCTGCAAAAACTCGATGATGATATTTTTGACGTTATAAACAACGCGAAACGTAATGTTATAGTTTTCGGCGGACGGTTTTCATATATATATTTTCTGACGCATTTTCATCTTGATTATGTCACCGCTTATGATTCATGCTCAACAAACGCCGAGCCGAGCGTTTCAAAAATCGGCGATGTGATAGATTTTATCAGGGAAAATAATATCCCGTGTATATATTATGAAGAACTCGCCGACCCGAAAGTCGCGAAATCTATTTCAAACGAGACAAAAACAGAATATCTGCAATTCTCAACCGCACATAATGTCACTAAATCCGAGTTTGACAATGGGATTACGTTTCTCGATATTATGTATGATAATCTTGAAAATCTGAAAAAAGGATTGAATCAATAAATTTTATGAGTTATATTTTAAAAGTAAACGATGTGACGATAAAATATTCGTCAAATTATAATAATTATAATTCAAAAGTGAATATCGCCGTAAAAAACGTGAGTTTTAACGTTGAAAACGGTGATTACTGCTGTGTTGTAGGTATGAATGGCTCAGGGAAAAGCTCGCTTATCAAGGGTATACTGGGACTTATTCCGTTGACTTCGGGTTCAATCGATTACGGCGCGGACCGCGGGAAAATTTCATATTTACCGCAGATAAACAGTATCCCTGTGGATTTCCCCGCGACGGTTAAAGAGATTGTTTTAACGGGAGCGCAAAAAAAATCAAAGAAAATATTCCCTCCGTTTTATTCAAAAGATGATATAAAATCCGCTAATAACGCCATAGAACTCTTAAAAATAACAGCTCTGACAAAAAAAAGATTCGGTGAATTATCCGGAGGACAGCAGCAGAAAGTATTACTCGCGCGGGCGTTATGTAAAAACCCAAGCCTTTTGATACTTGATGAACCATGTGCGGGTCTTGACAACTCCACGGTTGACAGTTTTTACGAGGTTTTATATGAATTGAACGTTATAAATAAAGTTGCTGTTTTAATGATTACGCATGATTTACACGATGTACAGAAATACGCCAGACATATAATCGAGATGGACACGGATCTGTTGTTTTACGGCACAACGCAGGAATGGGAAACACGTCAGAATGGCGGGCATGGACACGGGCATTCGCATTCGCATTGATGTAAATATTAATCTAATTATTTAACGGGGGATATTATTTGAATGGAAATCACGGGACAAATTCAAAGAATAAAATATAATCCCATATTCGCGGACAAAGATTTTCCCGAATATGATATTTCCGAATTGAAAAGAATATTGCCCGGCGAACCAAAATTTTTTCTGCGTGTTGACAATGTCAATAAATTTGCCGTCAGTCGTTGGGTTTCACCCAAACGCACACGCTCTTATCCTTACGCGAGAGTATATGATACCCTGTTTTATACCGGAAAAAGAGTTGCCGTTATTCCTATATACAAAGACGAGGGAAAAGACGGTGACAGGGATTTTTTACAATGGGATACAATATCATTGATGAGTTTACTTGGGGTAAACGTTATTATATCATATTACAAAAACGCGGAAAAAAGTCCGCGATATAAAGATAAAATAACCCGTCAGAGTTTTGACAGCGAACAAATTTTATATGAAATGAAAAAACTTGTGTCGTATCAATCCGACGCTTTACACTGGAATCTGGAACAGGCGGATAATATATATCATACAGCGAAAAAAGCGGTTGAATCCTATGAAAAAATTTCGTTTGAAACGGGCGTAAAAATGCACTCCGAACAAAAAATATCGGTGAAAATAAATTTGTTTAAAGAAAACAAAGACAATTTTATGAATATGTCGAGAAAATTATCAAAAGAAGCGCAGAAAAGAGAATTTTTTACGACACAACCCAAAGAAAATATAAATATCGGTGAAAAATCGACGATTACAATAAAAAATTATCTGGGCGGATATTATTATTTCACAACAGACGAAGCAAGAATTATAAATGAAAACGGGAATATAAATATAAATTTAGTTGAGGCGAAACATTCGTCAAATAAAAAATTGCCGTCTCTTGACGATATAAAAGACGGATTGCTCAAAATGATATTGTATACAAATCTGAAAAAAGTTGAAATTGACAGCGATAATAAAGATGACAAAAAAGAATACGCGGTTAAGCCGATATTAAAATTAACGTCGGCGAAATCGGGTAAACTCAGTTTAAAACAGGAGAATATTTTGAATATATTAAAAGAAGAAGCCGCGTTAAACGGTTTTGCGGTTGAATACAAAGGGAGGGACAGTTTATGATTTTTGTAAATTCCGGCGTGAAAACCGTTTTGCGTTATCCGGGCGGAAAATCAAGAGCCGTAAAATTTATAAACCCCATTATCCCGAATAATTTTTCGGAATTCAGAGAGCCTTTTGTCGGCGGCGGCTCGATATTTATCGACGCTGTACAAAATATAAACCCGAACGCCGTTTATAAAATAAACGATATTAATTTTGATTTATATTGTTTTTGGAAATACGCCAGAGAAGATAATGATAAACTTTATAACAGCGTTAAATTTATAAAAGACAATACAGCCGACGGGAAAGAATTGTTTATAAAATATACGAAAAACGATAATTATTCAGATTTTGAGAGAGCTGTCAGATTTTTTGTTTTAAACAGGATAACATTTTCAGGAACCGTTGATTCGGGAGGTTATTCACAGCAGGCTTTTAACGGAAGATTCACCGATTCTTCGATAGAAAGAATAAAAGACCTTGAAAAATTACTTGAAAATGTCGAGATATATAACAAAGATTATTCGGATTTATTGTCAAACGACGGTGAAAACGTTTTTATATTTCTCGACCCGCCGTATTATTCACAGGCTAAATCAAAATTATACGGCAAAAAAGGCAATCTGCACACGTCGTTTAACCATGTTAAATTCGCGGAGGATATGAAACTTTGTAAACACAAATGGCTTATAACCCTCGATGATTGCGAAGAAAACCGGAAAATATTTGATTTTGCGAATATATACGAATGGAAAATGCAATACGGCATGAATAATTATAAACAGGAAAAAGCCGCCGCCGGAAACGAATTATTTATATCAAATTATGATATATCCGAATATGATTTAAGTTATTTGTAAAATCCGCAAAATCACGGCGAATTTTTCTGTTATTAATCACAAAAAAAATAAAAAATTTTTACGGTTAGGGATATTAACTTTTATGTTTGATATATTATCTTCAAGTGTTGAAAAACTATTGAAATATTCACAATATTCTTTTGTTATATACGCATTCGCGGCGGGGATTTTAATCTCTGTCTGCGCGGCTTTACTCGGTGTTATTCTGGTACTCAAACATTACTCGCTCATAGGTCACGGACTCGCGGACGTCGGATTCGCGGCTTTATCCGCGGCGACCGTTTTCGGGATTTCACCCATGCTTGTTTCAGTCCCGACTGTGATTATCGCGTCGTTTATTATTATGGCGTACAGTCAAAAAAAAGGCGTTGCCGGCGATACCGCTCTGGGTATTGTCGCCGCCGCTTCACTCGCTGTGGGAATCACTTTACCCGCGATACAAAAAGGCGTGAATATTGATGTTTACGGTTATATGTTCGGCAGTATTATCGCGACAAATCTAACTGATGTTATTATAAGTTTATGTTTGGCTGTCGTCGTCGCGGGGCTTTTTATATTGTTTTACAACAGATTATTTCTTATCACGGTTGATGAAACTTTCGCTTCCGCATCGGGAATAAACGTTACATTATATCAATTTCTTATCTCTTTTTTAACCGCGCTGACGGTTGTCGTAGGTATGAAAATGATGGGAACTTTACTTATTTCAAGTCTTATAATAATGCCTGCGGTAACGGCGAAAAAAATATCGAGGGGATTTAAAAGCCTTGTCATAACCGCGTCTGTTATATCGGTGATATGTTTTATATTGGGTATGACTGCGTCAATTTTATTTGATATACCGCCAAGCGCAGGGATTGTCTCCGCAAACGTTATATCTATGCTGTTGGTCGGTGTTGTTGCAAGGGTGAAAAAATAATCTAAAATCCATAGATAAAAAATATACTTTGTGTTTTCTTCGGAAAAATACAAAGTATATTTTGCGTTTTTGTTGACAAAACATGAAGTATGCTTTATAATATATGGTATAAGGGGTGATGATTATGTCTATTGCTAATACAGAA